>ENA-UOYA01000811-UOYA01000811.1-activated-sludge-metagenome-genome-assembly--contig:-NODE-811-length-36941-cov-6.479586_pt1 | contig 36941 bp, 36 predicted proteins | sample MGYA00238163_ERZ764804 | MGnify/ENA primary metagenome ERZ764804 (study PRJEB28919, sample SAMN05720223) | activated sludge metagenome | isolation source: Anaerobic digester | place: Hong Kong...
GCCATCTTGGCTGCGAATATCTCGTTAAATCTTTGATTTGACACGTCCGCTGCCAGCATCGCCTCTAGAGACTCAATCTGGCGACGTATTAACTTTGTCATGGAGGCACCTATGGACGATCACTACGCTAACAAGATTGCAAAATCGCTGGACGACCTTGTCGTCGTCATGCGGCAGATTCTGCTCCAGCTTCAGCAGATCAAAAACTCCCGCTAAGAGGATGCGACCCGCCTCAACAAAGCTCGCAAGCTCATGATTCACGGCCTTGCGTCGCATCGCAACGCTTTCTCACGCGTATGGATGTTCTCAATCCGTGAATTTGACGGCCCCAACTCGATCCAAAAAAATTACGCCGTCACCGATGCAGAAATTTCGGAAATCCTACGCCAGATGTCCGCGCTGTCATCGGCTATATCGCCTTGGATTTGGAGCCTAACCCATTCCACGGATGAGGCTATGGCCATGCATTCGAGCGCAACGTCTGCGTAACCAACTTCCCGCCCGTTATCGAAGTCAGCAAATAGCGTCTGAATTCGAGAATGCGCCTCTTTCAAACTGAGATGGCGCTTTGAAGAATCGGGTGGGCAATCCATTCTGCTTTCTCAAGTATACAATTGCCGGCGCAAGGGCAGCAGAGATAAGAGAGTGCTATAAGGAAATAGGTCTGGGGGAATATGAAAAAGAGATCGTTAAGCACCTTAGCGTTCTAGAGATATGTAATTTCATAACTCCCGTTTCGCATGGCAAGAAAATAAAATATTTCGTACCGAAAATTGCATCGTTGCCTATAAAAATAGCATTCAAAGCTGATACTGAGAATAGGGACAGAGATACACTAAGGTGGATTCGCGAGATTTCGGCATTGATCGCCGAGCATGAACCGACCCGTATGCGAATCTTTCAGGAGCACCAGCATGCCACCTGAGCCCAAGCACGCCTTGATTCGAACCTGCGCCTTGGCCACAGGCTTAACACTCAATGAGGTCGTTAAGATCGCCGCGATCGGGCCGAAGCGCTACAAGGTGTATCAGATTCCCAAACGTTCTGGAGGACAGAGAACGATTTGCCACCCGTCAAGGGAACTGAAGGCACTTCAGTACGTGTTCCTAAGTCAAATCCTGCGCGACCTCCCCGTGCATGAGGCGGCAACGGCTTATAAGGCTGGCTCATCTATCAAGCAGAATGCCGCTGCTCACGCGACTTCACGTGTGATTTTGAAACTCGATTTCGAAAATTTCTTCCCATCCATCAAGGTTACGGACTGGAAGGCCTATGCACAGATCGCATTCCCGAACTGGTCAAAGGAAGATATTGAATTTTCATCATATGTTCTGTTCTGGGGGGCGGGAAACTATCTTCCCAATTGCCTTTCAATCGGCGCACCTACCTCACCGTTGATTTCAAATGCCCTACTATATCGTTTTGATGAGTTCATGTCGAATTACGCAAATCAAAACGGCCTGCGTTACACGCGATATGCTGATGATATAACGATATCTTCTAAAGAAAACTTGGACAAGGAAGGGGCCGTTAATGCGGTAAAACTTGCACTTTCCGAACTCTCTTCGCCCGCCATTCGCTTAAATCTCGCAAAGACCAAGTTGGCGTCAAATTCTACGTCTCGACGTGTAACCGGGTTGGTCCTCTCGAACGATGGGAAAGTCTCCCTAGGGCGCAATCGAAAACGCCTGATTGGTGCAATGGTCCATCATGCGCTGACAGGGAAGGCAGACCCTGAGGCAATGAGTCATCTTGCGGGCTTATTGGCGTTTGCGAATGACATCGAGCCGACGTTCGTGGATGCGCTTTGTCGAAAGCATGGACGGCAAGCCATCGAGGCATTGCAACTTCGCAAACGCGATTAGCCGTCCCCATGTGATCGTGGATTGTCCCGATTTCCGCGCTGCCCTCACGGGCGACCCGCTCTATCCGCTTTCGCGGACCAGGCCTGTAGTCCCGGCCCATCCGGGTGACGATCGGGAGCAGGGAAGCTGAGCGGGAAGGTTTTCTGTCGCACTCTGTCCCGCGCTGCGCGCTCCTGAGGGTGCGGCGTTTCCTGCGCTGACCCGCTGGCACTCTTGCCTCTCTCATTGCCGGACACCCACTGGCGCACTTACGCGCGCGCAGGGCGTCCGGCGGCTTCACGCCGTTGCAAGGGTGCCGTTCTTTTTTGGATCGTTTGGCGATCCTTGAGTTGGAACACCAAGGGCTTTGCCCTCTCGTTCCCCAAACCGGAATAGACACCCCCGTGTGGCGGGCTGTGCCCGCTGGCCCGCGCCAGGGCATGGATTCCGGTTTTCCCTCCCCCTCCCATCCTCGCCGGAAGGCAGGCCGCATGCCGCGTGACGGATGCGGCTTTGCCGGAAGGAGTTGGGCAGATGGGCGATCAGATCTTGAATTACCGGGCTTGCGGAGCGGAATGCCGTGAGGACTGGCTGCGGATGTTGGCTTGCGACAATGGCTTGCCGTTGGAGTCCGTGCGGGACGCCGCCGAGCGGTTTGGCGAGGCCGAGGATTTTCGGCGGTTGATTGACTATTGCGAAGGGGGCGGATCGGCTTTGCAGTGAAGTCGCGATGGCAAGTTGCGGCGCGCCGCCTGACACGTCAGGCGGCGATGCTGTCTGCGAACCAGTGCGTGTTGTGCCAGTCGAGAAAGGCCGGGTCAGGATCGAAGCGTTTTGCCGGACGCAAGCTGGCTTGATCGAACTGTTGGAAGAACTCGCGGGTCTCGCGGCTCTGGCTTTCGCGCAGCTGACGCGAGACGTGGATGCGGCGGGTCCGATCGACCGTGATCAGGCCGCGATCGAACGCTCGGTCGAGCGTTGCGGATAGTAGGAGGCCATTGGCCGGGTTGTGCCGGTTCTCGGTGTCCTTGCCCCAAGGCTTGATATGGCTGGCGGTCAGCAGGCGCGGATCGGCGATGCCGGTGATGCAGCAGGTGTCCTCATAATTGGCCTGGACTGCGCGGCGGAAGAAGTCTTGGCCGACGCGCTGGTTGACCAACGCCTGCGTTGTTGATGCACCCTGGTAGGGTTCGAACCGGAACTCGCTGACTTTGTCCTTGAGCCGGTTGGAGGGTGGTGCGCTCTCGCCTTGTTCGACTTGCGCCGCCCACATGCTTTCCGCGCGCCCAACCAGGCCGGTCCAGTCCTGGCCGAACTCGGCATAAGTCGTCCGGTCGAGTTTTGAGGCACCGTCGAGGCCCTTGCGCCCACTGTCGGTGATCTTGGGATCGAGGCTGGCGAAGTTGCAGAGCTTCATCGCAACCGAGCTACTTGACCGGCCCAATGCGGCGGCGAGCTGCTGGATTTCTGGATTGCCCGAATGCAGCTTCCCGAATGGCAGCTGGAAATAGAGGTAGAGCGCGAGGACCGTCTCCTCCTCGCTCCAGCGTTTCCGTAGGCTGCCTTCGTCCCCCATGGCAGTGTTGTGAGCGAGGCCGCCCAGGGGCGCAAGTGGCTTGGAGTGCTGTGGTTTCTCCGGCGGGCACAAAGTCCTTTCGATCGGGGCGCCCGTTTTGTGCACCGGACCTGGCCGCACGCGTTCAGCCATCAATGCCCGGCCCGCGCCGGTTCGCGGGCGCTCACCCGTGTTGGGCATGACGGCTGACCTTGGACGTGCGGCCTTTCGGTTTGGTGCAACGAGCCACCAGATACGAAAGGACAAATCCATGGCCCGCAACAATCCTGCACCAGCAGCCGAGGCAAAGGCCCCGGACTTCATCGCCTGGCACGTCGCCAATCGGGGTGACAAGGCCTTCTGGACCAAGGTTGGAGCAGCGTGGTTCCACCGCGACCGCAAGGGCGTTTCGCTTCAGTTGGAGGTCGTGCCGATCAATGGCCGGATCGTCCTGCGCACGCCGCTTGACGACGAAGCCAAGGAGCAACCGGGCGCTTAGCGCCCGGCCTCGATCGCGGATACGACGCTGCGATTGGCGCAGCGTCGTATCAGGCCATTGCCGATTTTCTTGGCGCGAGGTGCGTGCGTTATGCGATCAGCCCAGGCTGGCACGCTTGCTCTGATCGGCCACTGGAAATGGCTCTGGCATTTCGCGAGCCAGGTTATGACCTTGCGAAAGCAAGCAGCGGCTCGATCTCGCCACCATCCGCTGCCCTCAGCGCCGCGACATAAGCTCCTCTGGTTTCACCCGGATCGACCAGATTGGCCCTGCCCCAAGTGAAGCGGGGCTGGCCGAGCTCAATTGCGAGCAGATCAGCGACCAGACGGGAGTGCCGACCATTGCCGTTGGGGAATGGGTGTATCGAAACCAGCCGGTGGGAGAAGCGGATCGCAATCTCGTCCGGCGGGTATGTGCCGTTGTCTACCCAGTAGCGCGCATCGTGCACGAGCTCTCGCACTGCCATGGGAATGCGGTAGGCTTCGATGCCGATATTGCGCGGGGTCTTGCGATACTGACCTGCCCACTTCCAGACTTCGCCAAACATCCGCTTGTGCAAATCACGCTGGAATGCATCGTCGAGCACGTCAACATTGCGCGCGCGCCGGAGCCAGAGGCTGGCCCGGGTGATGTTGACCTGCTCGGCTTCGTTCAGTTCAGCCCTGGTGGTGATGTAAGTCGGAATAAGCTGTTCGCGTTCTTCCGCTTCGAGCGGCGTATTGGCTTCGTCTTCACCGTCGTAGAGAGGATCGGTCATTCATCCTCCCACAGATAGCGCAGCGGCTCATTCAGGATCTCGGCAGTCAGGCGTTCAAGTTCCTCATGCATCTGCCCCGTGGTTAGAGACTGGTTCTCAAGCATCATGCCCTGCGCAACGGGGCCGAACTGATCGAGAGCTTTGGCTGCCGCGCGGTCGCGCACGATCTCGTCGAGCGGTGCCTTGGGCACGAGCGCGTAAACAAGCTGGCAGTTGAGCGCCTCTGCAGCCTCACGCAGGGATTTGAGGGTGGTGGCATCGGTCGCCTCGGCCTTTTCCAGCGCGACGATACGCGACTGCACCACGCCCATGCGCTTGGCGAGCTGGCGCGATGTCATGCCCAGTGAATCGCGAATAGCGCGTATCCAGCCACCGCGCGGACGCGGGAGGCTTTGCTCCCGCAGAAAGGCGAGCTTCCTGTCGAGGTTTTTTCGGGCCAGTTCGGCTTGCCGATCCTTGATCATCGCAGTCCTCCGCTGCTATATGATCATTTTTATATGATCGTGTCAACGCATTTTGATCTATTAAAAGTGATCTAAACAAGGAGTTTTAATCATCTTTATATGATCGATAAGTGAGGGTCTCGCGCTCATTCGCGCAAACGGTGGGCTTGAGGCAGATCGTGCCAGTGGAGTTTGCGGCGCGAGGCTCAGCGGGATCAACCAGTCCCGGCTACGCCCCCCCTAATTGCGGGAAGTGCCTTTTAGCTGATCAAGGTAATCGGCCCACCATTGCGCCATCTCGACGCGTTCGGACCAATGCGCGCCACGATGGTAAGCTGCCCGAACGGCATCCTTGTCCTTGTGAGCCAATGCCCTTTCGATGGCATCGGGAGACCACTTGCCCGACTCGTTGAGCAAGGTGCTGGCCATGGCCCGGAAGCCATGGGCAGTCATTTCGTCACCGGAATAGCCAAGCCGCCGCAGCGCTGCGTTGATCGTGTTCTCGGACATCGGTGATTTCGGCGTCCTGATCGACGGGAAAACATACTTCCCGCCGCCGGTGAAAGCCTTCGCCTCCTTCAGCACAGCGATAGCCTGCCTGGACAAGGGAACTGCGTGTTCGAGGCGGGTCTTCATCTTTGCAGGAGGAATGCGCCACACCGCTTCGTCGAGATCGATCTCCCGCCACTCTGCGTGACGCAGTTCGCCTGGCCGGACAAAGACCAGTGGCGAGAACAGGAGCGCATACTTGGTTGTCGGGTAGCCTTCGTAGCCATCGATCGCGCGCAGCAGTTCGCCTACGCGCCGCGAATCGAGGATCGCGGCGAAATGCTTTGGTTTGCGACTGGCGAGCGCGCCGCGCAAATCACGGGTCGGATCGACCTTGGCTAACTGGTTGGCGACCGCGAACCGGAACACCTGCCCAGCGAACTGGAGCGTCCGATGCGCCTTCTCGTCGTTCTTGGACGCTTCGTAAGGCCGGACAGCCTCCAGAACCTCTACCGGCTCGATCTCGACAATCGGACGGTTGCCCAGCTTCTTTTGCAGCAGGCTTAGGAACCACTCACGCTTGCGGACCGTCGCTGCCGCCAGCCCATCCCGCCGGTTCTTCTCAATGTAAGCTTTGGCGACCGCGCTGAAGGTGTTCAGTGCGCTGATCTTGGCAGCAATCTTGTCGCGGCGTTTCTGATCAGCCGGATCGATACCTTTAGCCAGGCTCCCTCTGGCCGTATCGCGGGCATCGCGAGCGTCACGGAGCTTCAATTCAGGATAGGACCCCAAGGCAAGCTTCTTCTCGACCCCGGCGCCATTGCGGAATTTCATTCGCCAAAGCCGTCCGCCCGAGGGTGTCACGAGCAGATAAAGGCCCTTCTCGTCGGCAACCTTGTAAGCCTTGGCTTTGGGTTTGAGGGCGCGGATCGCAGTCTCTGTCAGAGCCATTTGGGGGCCTTTCGAATTTGGGGTTGGCGAAGGCCCCCACAAAAGGCCCCCAAATCGTCGCGGCTGCAGGCGAATTTCAGCGAACCTTGGCGGCCAAGCCAAGGCAATTTATCGCATATTTCCGGGGTTTTAGCAACCTTCAGCGGTCAGTGGCGAAGGTGGAGGTGGTGCCGCTTAGGTGACTCGAACACCTGACCCCCGCATTACGAATGCGATGCTCTACCAACTGAGCTAAAGCGGCAACGGACGGGCCGATTAACAGCGCTTTGTCGGCAACACAAGCCCATCTGCGGCAGAATTTGGAGAAACCGGCGGTTTTTTCATGCCGCCGCAAAAAGGGGGCGGCGGCAGGGCGAAAGCTCGCGCCCCGCCCTGATTGAATGCCTGTCCGTCAAGACCAGCCAGCCAGCCTGCTGCGCCGTGACACTTGCAATGCGCCTGCTTCGCTGCGCTCCGCGACCCGATAAACGAACCCGTCGGAACCCGGATCGTCCCATTGTGCGGCGGTCAAGGCCTCGCCATCCGGGCCACACCAGCATCCGCCTTCGGGAAAGCTGTCCAGACCGGGCCGACGGCGCATCCGGGCGCTGGCGAGGTCACACACAAACGCCTCCAGCGCCGGGTCACGACGGCCCCAATCGACCCAACCGAGTGGATTGTCCTGCGCATAGGCGTTGTTGTTTCCGCTCTGGCTGCGCCCGAATTCGTCGCCCGCCGTGAGCATGATTGTTCCGGTTGAGGCGAACAGCGTGGCAAGCAAGGCCCGGAGGTCGGCATTTCGGCGGGCGAGGACGGCAGGATCCCGGGACGGACCTTCGGCACCGCAGTTCCACGCGTAATTCTCATTGTGGCCGTCCCGGTTATCTTCGCCGTTCGCGTGGTTGTGCTTTTCGGCATAGGACACGGTATCGGCCAGCGTGAAGCCGTCATGCGCGGCGAGGAAGTTCACGCTGCGGCAATCGCCCCCGAAATAGTCGGATGATCCGGCAAGCCGGGTCGCCAGCGGGCCAATCGCGCCATCGCCGCGCCAGAAGCGGCGTACATCGTCACGGAACCGGTCGTTCCACTCCAGCCAGCCGGGGGGAAAGCTGCCGAGTTGATAGCCGCCCGGCCCAACGTCCCACGGCTCGGCGATCAGCACGCGGTCGGCGAGATCGGGATCGCGGGCGATCTCGGCAAAGAGCGGCGCTTGCGAAGAAAATCCGGGCCCGCGCGCCATGACCGTCGCCAGATCGAAGCGGAAGCCATCGACAGCGCAATGGCGCACGAAATGCCGCAGGCATTCGAGCGTCAGGCGGCGCACCGCGGGGTTGGCGAAATCGAGCGTATTGCCGCAGCCGGTATCGTTGATCAGCGTCCCGTCTGGCGCATGGGCATAGGCCTGGTTGTCGAGGCCACGCAGCGAAAGCACCCCGCCATGCACGTCGCTCTCACCGCTGTGGTTGAACACGAGATCAAGGATCACCCCGATCCCGGCCCGATGGAGGGTCGCCACTGTCTCGCGCAGTTCGGCCACGCCGCCCGGGCACAGCCCCGGATCGAGCGCCATCAGCGCAACGGGGTTATAGCCCCAGGCATTGCGCAGGCCGAGCGGCGGCAAGTGGCGCTCGTCAATCCACGCGGTGACTGGCATCAGCTCCACCGCCGTGACCCGGAGCTTGCGAAGATGCGCAATGATCGCCGGGTGCGCGAGCGCCGCGATGGTCCCCCGCAGCGTCTCGGGGACTTGCGGATGCAGCATGGTGAAGCCGCGAACATTCACTTCGTAGATCAGCCCGCCGCGCGCGAAGTGCGGCTTGCGGCGCCGCACCTTCGGGAGCCGCCCGGGGATGATCGCACGGGGCACGATGTCGGCGGTCTCCACCCCGAATTCGGCAAGGCGCGGATCCTGCAGGAAGCGCCGGTCAAGCTCGACCGCGTGCGGGTCGACCAGAAGCTTGGCGGGATCAAACCACAGGCCCTTGTCCGGCGCCCATTCGCCCTCGGCGCGATAGCCGTAGCGGGCGCCCGACAAATCGCCGGGCAGGTCTGCGATCCAGTCTTCGCCCGCGCGGGTCATCGCAACGCGCTGCTCGCCCGCGTTGTCGAACAGACACAACCACAAGGCCGCAGCACGTGGCGCGCGGACAGCGAAGCGCGTTCTGCCGTTCTTTACGCTGGCCCCATATGTGCGGATCACGTCACGACATCGGGCCGGGTCCGCCCGGTGTGGTTTGCGATCCCGGCGATTGCGTCTGCTGCGGCGACAAGATCGGCGAGCATTTCCGGCGTTTCGCGGTCGATAGCCCCGTCGCTGGGCTCATAGGCTTCGAGATAGACGCGCAACGTCGCACCTTCGGTGCCCGTTCCCGACAGGCGGAAGACGATCCGCGATCCGCCCTCAAACAACACGCGCAGGCCCTGATTGGCGCTGATCGAGCCGTCGACGGGATCGGTATAGCAAAAGCTGTCCGCCGCAGCGACGGTCAGCGGGCCGAACGCCTGCCCCGGCAAGCCGGGCAGTGCCTGTGTCAGCGCCGCGATCAGCGCATTGGCCCGCTCACTCTCAATCGCCTCATAGTCATGGCGGGCATAGTAATTGCGCCCGAAGCGCGCCCAGTGCTCACGGGCCAGCGCATCAACGCTTATGCCCCGCACCGCCAGCACGTTGAGCCAGAGCAGCACGGCCCATAGCCCATCCTTTTCGCGGACGTGGTCGGAACCGGTCCCGGCACTTTCCTCGCCACAGATTGTCGCCATGCCCGCATCGAGCAGATTTCCGAAGAACTTCCAGCCAGTCGGCGTTTCGAAGACCGGAAGGTCGAGCGCTGCGGCCACCCGGTCGGCTGCAGCACTGGTCGGCATTGAGCGGGCGATGCCCTTGAGGCCAGCCGCATAGCCAGGCGCAAGATGCGCATTGGCGGCAAGCATCGCCAACGAGTCCGACGGGGTGATGAAACGATGGCGCCCGATGATCAGGTTTCGATCACCATCGCCATCGGACGCAGCCCCGAAATCGGGCGCATCGGGGGCCATCATCGTGTCGTAAAGCGCGCGGGCATGGACAAGGTTGGGGTCAGGATGGTGGCCGCCAAAGTCCTCCAGTGGAATGCGATTGCGCACGGTGCCCGAAGGGAAGCCCAGTCGCCGTTCGAGGATTTCGACGGCATATGGCCCGGTCACGGCACTCATCGCGTCGAAGGCCATGGTGAAGCCGCCTTCGACGACGCGGCGGATCGCCGGAAAGTCGAACAGGCGTTCCATCAGCTCGGCATAGTCGGCAACCGGGTCGATCACGTCGACCACCATGCCGCCGATGCTGGTGCTGCCGCGTGTAACAAGATCGATGTCCGCAGCATCGACCGCCAGCCAGCGGTCAATCTCCCGGGTCCGGGCATAGATCGCATCGGTCACGGCTTCAGGCGCGGGGCCGCCATTGGCGATGTTGTACTTGATGCCGAAGTCCTCGTCCGGCCCGCCCGGATTGTGACTGGCCGAGAGGATCAGTCCGCCGCTTGCGCCATATTTGCGGATCACGTGGCTCGCCGCCGGAGTGGACAAGATGCCCCCCTGCCCGACCAGCACCCGGCCATAGCCGTTGGCGGCTGCCAGACGGATCGCCTGCTGGATGACCGTGCGATTGTGGAACCGCCCGTCGCCGCCCACCACCAGCGTGGACCCGGGCTGCCGCTCGGCGACGTCGAACACAGCCTGGATGAAGTTCTCGGCATAGCCGGGCTGCTGGAACACACGCACCTTCTTGCGCAGGCCCGACGTGCCCGGCTTCTGTCCCTCGAAGGGCGTACTCGGATGGATCACTATGGTCATTGGCCTTGCACCAGTTCACGGTAGAGCTCTGCATAGGCTCGGCCGCTGTTGTTCCAGGAAAAGTCTGCCTTCATCCCGTTGCGCTGAAGCGCGCGCCAGGCAGGCTTGTTGTCGTACAGCGCCACGGCGCGGCTCACGGCGGCGGACAGGGCGAAATAGTTGACGCCCGAAAACTGCACGCCGGTCGCCGCTCCGGCGTCGAGCGCGGCGAGATTGGCGTCAATCACCGTGTCAGCAAGGCCGCCCGTGCGTGCAACCACGGGGACGCACCCATAAGCGAGGCCGTAGAGCTGCGTGAGGCCGCAGGGTTCAAACCGGCTGGGCACAAGTATCGCATCGCCGCCCGCCTGCATCCGGTGCGACAGCGCCTCGTCATAGCCGATCCGCACGGCCACGCGCCCCGGGTGGCGCGCAGCGCCTGCCTGCAAGGCCGCCACGAGTTCAGCGTCCCCGCTGCCCAGCAGGGCAAGCCGTCCGCCGATCCCGACCAGATGATCGAGCACCTCCACCAGCACGTCCATGCCCTTTTGCCAAGTGAGCCGACTGATCACGACGAACAGCGGGCCGTCCCCGGGCTCGAGCCCGAATTCGGCCTCGAGCGCACGTTTGTTGGCGGTGCGGCGGGCCAAGCTGCGGACATCGAAATTGACGGCCAGATGCCGGTCGCTCGCCGGGTTCCATTCCGCCGGGTCGATCCCGTTGACGATGCCGCGCACCCGATCCCCCCGGCTCATCACCAGCCCTTCAAGGCCCATGCCGAACTCGGGACTGCGGATTTCCCCGGCATAGGTGGGGCTGACGGTGGTGATGACGCTCGCCGCTTCCATCCCCGCCTTGAGGAAGCCGACCCCGCCGTGATATTCCACGCCGGTCATCGACCATGCAGCGCGCGGCAGGCCAAGCTCGCGAAATATGCTGCGACCGAAATAGCCCTGGAACGCCATGTTGTGGATCGTCATCACCGACGGGACCGGCGTGCTGCCCTCTATGGGCGCGAAACGCAGATAGGCCGGAGCCATGGCGGCCTGCCAGTCATGGGCATGAACGAGATCAAACTTGCGCCCCTTGACCAGACCTCCGGCAAGGTCGGCGGCTGCCCGGCCAAGTGCTGCAAAGCGCCGCCAATTGTCATCCCAGTCCGTGCCGTTGGGCCCGGAATAGGGGCCGCCATCGCGTTCGAAAAAGCCGGGCGCGTCGAGCGCGATCAGCGGATGGTCCCCCAGCTTGCCTGCCACCAGCCGCGCGGGCTGGCCCAGCAGGCTATCATAGCCATGAATGACCTTGCCGCGCCGGATTGCCTGCATCACAGCCGGATAGCCGGGAAGCAGGGTCGTCAACCCAACCCCGTGCGGCGCCAACGCCGCCGGGAGAGCGCCCGCGACGTCGGCAAGCCCGCCGGTCTTGACCAGCGGCACCGCTTCCGAGGCAACCGAGAGTACGGCAAGGTCCATGCTCAGCCCTTCAGCTTCTCGATCATGTCGCGGGTGATCAGGCACACGCCGCTCTCGCTGCGCCGGAAGCGGCGGGCGTCGAGTTCAGGGTCTTCGCCCACCACCATGCCTTCGGGAATGCGCACGCCGGAATCAATGATCACGCGCGAGAGGCGCGCGCCCCGGCCGATGTTGCAATAAGGCAGGATCACCGCTTCATCGACGCTCGAAAAGCTGCCCATCTTGACGCCCGTGAACAAGAGGCTGCGCTTCGCCACCGCACCGGAAACGATGCAGTCCTGGCTGATCAGCGACGAGATGGCGTGGCCGCGTCGGCCTTCCTCGTCGTGGACGAATTTGGCGGGTGCGGCAACGACCTGATCGGTCCAGATCGGCCAGTCGCGGTCGTACATGTTGAGCTTGGGCACCGTGTCCGTCAGGTCGAGATTGGCCTCGAAATAGGCGTCGAGCGTGCCGACATCGCGCCAATATTCCTCAATTTGCTCGGCCGCGCGGATGCAGCTGTCGGTGAAGCGGTGCGCCACGGCTTTGCCATGCTTGACGATATAGGGGATGATATCGCCCCCGAAATCGCGGTTGGACCCGGGCGTTGCGACATCGCGGCGGAGCTGCTCGAACAGGAATTCGGTCTCGAAGACATAGATTCCCATCGACGCCAGCGCATGGTCGGGGTCTCCCGGAATGGCAGGCGGATCGGCGGGCTTCTCGACAAAGTCGGTGATCGTACCGGCCTTGTCGACCGCCATGACGCCGAAGCCGGTCGCGTCTGCCCTGGGGACGACCAGACACCCGACCGTGACGTCCGCGCCCGAGTTGACGTGCTGCTGCAACATCAGCTCATAGTCCATCTTGTAAATATGGTCGCCCGCCAGGATGACCATGTACTTCGGCGCATAGGACTGGATGATGTCGATGTTCTGGTACACCGCATCCGCCGTGCCTTCGTACCACAGGCTTTCGGAAATGCGCTGCGAGGCAGGGAGAATGTCAAAGCTCTCGTTGCGCTCCGGTCGCATGAAGTTCCACGCGCGGTTCATGTGGCGGATGAGCGAATGCGCCTTGTACTGGGTCGCCACGCCAATGCGGCGGATGCCTGAATTGATCGCGTTGGACAGGGCAAAGTCGATGATCCGGCTCATGCCGCCGAAGTAAACCGCAGGCTTGGCGCGGCGGTCGGTCAGTTCAAGGAGGCGGCTGCCGCGCCCTCCCGCCAGCACATAGGCCATCGCATCACGCGCCAGTGGAGCCTGTCTTTTATCTACCATCTTACCCTGTCCCCTCGCTTCGACTTGCTATCCTTCAAACTCGAACATGACGGTCGCCAGCGGCGGCAGTATGACCTGCGCAGCACCGCCGCGTGCGATAATCTCGCCCAGATTGCCCTGACCGCTGCCGCCATAGATTGCCGCATCGCTGTTGAGCACCTCGCGCCACTTGCCGTCGTGCGGCAGGGGCAGGCGGTAGTGATCATGGCCTGTCGGCGTCATGTTGCTGACCACGGCAACCGGCGCTGCGCCCGGCGCCTTGCGCAGCCACGCGAAGACCGAAGCCTGTGCGTCGTTCACCACCAGCCATTCGAAGCCCTCGGCCTCGCAATCGCGGCCATGGAGCGCGGGCTTTTCGCGGTAGAGCCGGTTGAGATCGCGGACCAGCCGCTGAACTCCGGCGTGGGCGGGCGCGTCGAGAAGGTCCCAGTCGAGCGCGCGCTCCTCGCTCCATTCGCGCCGCTGGGCAAACTCCTGCCCCATGAACAGCAGCTTCTTGCCCGGATAGCCCCACATCAGGCTATAATAGGCCCGCAGATTGGCGAATTTCTGCCAGTCATCGCCGCTCATCTTGCCAAGCAAACTGCCCTTGCCATGAACCACTTCGTCGTGGCTGAGCGGCAGGACGAAGTTTTCGCTAAAGGCATAGACCAGCCCGAAAGTAATCTCGTCGTGATGGAACTTCCGATGCACCGGATCGCGCGCCATGTACTGGAGCGTGTCGTGCATGAAGCCCATGTTCCACTTGAACCCGAACCCGAGCCCGCCTTCGTGGACAGGCTTTGAAACCCCGGGCCAAGAGGTCGATTCCTCGGCAATGGTGACGATCCCGGCGTGGCTGCCATAGACCGCCTTGTTCATGGCGCGCAGGAACTCGACCGCCTCCCAGTTTTCGCGCCCGCCCGCATCATTGGGGATCCACTCGCCGTCCGCGCGGCTGTAGTCGCGGTACAGCATCGACGCGACGGCATCCACGCGCAGGCCATCGACATGATAGTGCTCAGCCCAGAAAAGCGCATTGTTGACGAGGAAGCTCTGCACCTCGCGCCGCCCGAAATTGTAGATTGCAGTGTTCCAGTCGGGATGGAAACCGAGGCGCGGGTCTTCATGCTCGTAGAGCGCCGTGCCATCGAAATGGGCAAGGCCATGTTCGTCGACCGGAAAATGTGCCGGAACCCAGTCAATCAGCACCGAGATGCCTGCGCGGTGAGCCCCGTCGATGAACCGGGCAAAGCCGTCCGGACCGCCAAAGCGGGCAGACGGAGCGTAGAGCCCGGTGGTCTGGTAGCCCCAGCTCGGATCATAGGGATGCTCGGACACAGGCAGGAATTCGATATGGGTAAAGCCCATGTCCACCACATAGGGGATGAGCTTTTCCGCCATCATGTCCCATGACTGGAACCAGCCATGCTCATCGCGTTGCCACGATCCCGGGTGGACCTCGTAGATCGCAATCGGCTCGCGGCGCGCATCGGCGGACGCCCAGTGCGCGCGGTGCGCCGCATCACCCCAGTCGGGCTTGGCAGGACGTGCGGTGAGCGAGGCTGTCTTGGGGCGCAGCTCTGCCGCGAAGGCAAAGGGATCAGCCTTCAGCGGCAGGACCGTTCCATCCGGGCCGACGATGCGGTATTTGTAGGCCCGCCCTTCGCCGATGTCGGGAACGAAGATTTCCCAGACCCCGATGTCGATCCGCTTGCGCATCAGCATGCGGCGATGGTCCCAATCGTTGAAATCGCCCACCACGCTTACGAAACGCGCATTGGGCGCCCAGACCGCGAAGTGGACGCCGCTTGCGCCTTCATGTTCGATCAGGTGCGCGCCGAGCTTATCGAACAGGCGCAGATGGGTGCCTTCGGCGATCAGGAAATCGTCGGTCGGGCCAAGCACCGGTCCAAAGCTGTAGGGATCGGTTACCCACCATTCATGGCCATTGGCTGTGCAGCGGTACTTGAGCGGCTGGGGCTTGCCCTTGATCTTGCCTTCGAACAGCCCGCGCCCATCGGTGCGCTCCAGCTTGCCGAGCTTCTTGCCGGCAAGGCTGTGCGCCTCGGCAGCCTCTGCGCCCGGCAGGATGGCGCGGGCAAAGCTGCCTTGCGCCCCGTCATGCACGCCGAGCAGCGCAAAGGGATCGGCGTGCGTCCCTTCAAGCAGTGCAGTAATGGCCTCTCCCGGCGGCTTCATCGGAGCCCTCAGACTTTCCAGATATCCTTCGCATATTCCGCGATGGTGCGGTCGGACGAAAACCAGCCGACATTGGCAATGTTGTGAAGTGCGCTCTTGCGCCAGCCCTGCTGGTCGTTCCAGCGGCGATCAATCTCGCGCTGGGCGGCGGCATAGCTGTCGAAATCGGCGGCAAGCATGAACCAGTCGCTCGTATAGAGCCCGTCCATCAGGCCCTTGTAGCGGTACGGGTCATCGGGTGAGAACACGCCCGATGAAATCGCCTCGACTGCCTGATGCAGTTCGCGCGAGCCTTCGATCACCGCGCGCGGATCATAGCCATTGGCGCGCTGTTCGGCGACCTCGTCGGCGGTCAGGCCGAATATGACGATGTTCTCGTCACCCACCCGGTCCTTGATCTCGACATTGGCGCCATCGAGCGTGCCGATGGTCAGTGCCCCGTTGAGTGCGAACTTCATGTTGCCGGTGCCCGAGGCTTCCATCCCCGCCGTCGATATCTGTTCCGACAGGTCTGCCGCCGGAATGATCCGTTCCGCCAGGCTGACATTATAGTTGGGGACGAACACCACCTTGAGCAATCCGCCCACCGAAGGGTCAGAATTGACGCGACGGGCGATGTCATTCGCCAGTTTGATGACCAGCTTGGCATTGTGATAGCTTGAGGCCGCCTTGCCGCCGAAAATCTTGACGCGCGGCACCCAGTCACGCTCCGGGTGGCTGCGGATCTGGTCATACAGCGCAACGGTCTCCACCAGATTGAGCAACTGGCGCTTATATTCGTGGATGCGTTTCACCTGCACATCGAACAGCGCATCGGGGTTGAGCCGGATGCCGGTCAACTCCTTGAGGTGCGCGGCGAGCGCAACCTTGTTGCTGCGCTTCACCTCGGCGATCCGCTCGCCCAGCGCCGTATCGCCCGCCAGCGCATTGAGCGCCACCAACTGCTCGGCATCGTCGAGGAAGGCGTCGCCGATTGCATCGCGAATGGTCGAGGTCAGCGCCGGATTGCACTGCTGCAACCAGCGGCGCGGTGTGACCCCGTTGGTCTTGTTGTTGATCTTGTCCGGATAGAGCTTGTGCAGCGACGAGAAGACCGTGGTCTTCATCAGCTCGGTGTGCAGCGCGGCCACGCCGTTGACGCTGTTCGCGCCGGCAAAGGCAAGGTTCGCCATGCGCACCCGCCGCTCGCCGCCTTCGTCGATCAGCGAGATGGCGGCAATCTGGCCGTCGTCCATGCCGCGTTTGCGCGCCTCGCGCAGGACCCGCGAGTTGATGGCGTAGATGATCTGCATGTGGCGCGGCAGCAGCCGCTCGAACAATGGCAGCGGCCAGCTTTCGAGCGCCTCGGGCAGCAGGGTGTGGTTGGTATAGCCAACCGTGCGCCGCGTGATGTCGAGCGCCTCGTCGAATTCGAGCGCGTGAACATCAACCAGGATGCGCATGATTTCGGCCACGGCGACCGCCGGGTGGGTGTCGTTGAGCTGGAGCGCAGCCTTGTCAGGCAGCGTCCGCAAATCGCCGTGATACTGCACGTGGCGGCGAACAATGTCCTGGATCGACGCCGAGGTGAAGAAATACTCCTGCCGCAGCCGCAATTCCTGCCCCGCGGGACTGGAGTCAGCCGGATAGAGCACGCGCACCAGACTATCGGCGCGCATCTGGTCAGCCAGCGCGCCGATATGGTCACCGGCGTTGAACGCGTCGAGCTTGATCGGATCGAGCGCGCTCGCCGTCCAGAGGCGCAGGGTATTCACCCGCTTGCCGCGCCAGCCAACCACCGGGGTATCGACCGCAGTCGCTTCAACCGCTTCGGCTGGGCGCCATTCCACCGCATCGCCTTGCGCGATGACCTCGCCGCCATAGCCGATCCGATAGCAGCTTTCGCGCCGTTCAAACTCCCAGGGATTGCCGTGCGCCAGCCAGGTTTCGGGCAGTTCGACCTGCCAGCCATCATCGATCCGCTGGCGGAACATGCCGTTCACATAGCGGATGCCATAGCCATAGGCCGGGATGTCGAGGCTCGCGAGGCTCTCCATGAAGCACGCGGCGAGCCGTCCGAGGCCGCCATTGCCCAGCGCCGCATCGGGCTCAAGCTCTTCCAGAACGGAAAGCTCCAGCCCGTAACTGCGCAGCGCCTGATCCATCTCGCGCCCAAGGCCGAGGTTGGAGATCGCATCGCGCAGCAGCCGCCCGATGAGGAATTCCAGGCTGAGATAATAGACCCGCTTGCCCCCAGCGTCGTACGTGCGCCGCGTGGAGGCCATCCACAAGTCAATGACCTCGTCGCGCAGGGCGAGCACGGCGGCCGTGAACCAGTCATGCGTTTTAGCCGCGCGCTCATCCTTGCCCACGCGGTGGCGCAGGATGTCGAGGATGCGGGCTTCAAGTTCTGCGGTCTTTGGGCTGGCTTTTGATGGCACGAGACGCAATCTCCCTGAATACATGGGCAACGCGCGAATCCGGATCATCGCGCGTCGAGAGCTACCAATCAGCCATCAATCTCCCCCGCCAAAGGACTATGGCACAGCCATCCGGAGGGCAACCGGGTTTCTTGGGCTGCATACGTTTTCACGCCGGGCATTTGAGGTTTTGCGGTTGCAAATTCACCGATTGCGCCCGAAACCCGAGGCTGGATGAGCCGTTCTCCCCCTCATGAACTCCACGCCATGGCTGCCGCAGCCGGGCTTCAGCGACAATGGCGCGACGTTGACGGGAACGAACGGACCGTTGGCGACGATGCCCTGGCGGCGATCCTTGCCGCGCTGGGCGGTCATAGAGCCATCCCTGCCGATACACTGCCGCCGATGCTGGTGACCGATGTGGGCACGCCGACGCGCCTTCCGACCCGGTCCAGCCGAGCGGAACTGACGGATGCGCATGGCAGGACCTTTGCGTCTCCCGTCGAAAACGGCGTCCTGCCGCCGCTGGCCGAGCCCGGCTATTATGAACTGGCCCTCGCCGAGGGAAGCTGCACGCTGGCGGTGGCGCCCGCCCGATGCCCCTTGCCCATGTCCCCGCATAAGCGCCTATGGGGAACCTCGCTGCAAATCCCCGCGCTGCGCGGCACGGCAGATCGGGCGTTCGGCGGATTGGGCGAGCTGGACGAGGCGATCCGGACGCTGGCGTCCGCAGGCTGCGGGGCCGTGGCGATCAATCCCGTCCACGCGCTGCTTCCGGGCAATGGGGAGGATTTCAGCCCCTATTCGCCCTCCAGCCGGACCTATCTCAACGCCGCCCTCGCAGATCCGGCACTGCTCGGCCTGCCACCATTGCCGGAAGGCTCCAGCGGAGCGTTGATCGACTGGCCGAGCGCCCTGCCAGCCCAGCTGCACGCGCTCCGCACCAGCTTTGCCCGGCTCGACGCGGCGCAGCGGGCGCGCATTGCGGAGGCGGTGAGCGGTGACGAGGGGCTTTATCGCCACGCACTTCACGACGCGCTCTATTGCAGCTTCCGCAGCCGGGGCGCGGCCGACTGGCGGCAATGGCCCGCACCCTACCGCGATCCCCGCTCCGCCGCAGTCAGCCGCTTCGCCGCGCAGAATGGCGAAGAAATCGAATTCCATCTCTATTCCCAGTGGCTGGCGCGCGAGGGCCTTGCGGCGGTCCAGAACCGCGCCCGTAAGGCCGGGATGACGATCGGCCTGATTGCCGACCTTGCGGTGGGCGTTCGTCCGGGCGGCAGCGATTGCTGGTCGATGCCTGAAGCCATGCTCACCGGCCTGACGATTGGCGCGCCACCCGATCCGCTGGGCCCATTGGGTCAGAACTGGTCGATCACCGGCTTTTCACCCAATGGCCTGCGCGCCGCAGGGTATCGACCATGGATCGCCATGCTGCGCGCGGCGCTGCGCGCGGCAGGCGGGCTCAGGATCGATCATGCCTTTGGACTGTCGCGGCTATGGGTGATCCCTGAAGGTGGCGTCTGTGCCGATGGCGCCTATCTGACCTATCCGTTTGAGGACCTCGCCCGGCTGGTGACGCTGGAGGCGCATCTTGCCGATGCCCTGATCGTTGCGGAAGACCTGGGGACCGCCCCGCCCGGCTTCACCCGGATGGTCGCCGAGCGCGGCATGCTCGGCATGCGGGTCTTGTGGTTTGAGCGCGCCGAGGACCACGGCTTCATCGGCGCGCAGGACTATCCGGCCAATTGCGTCGCCATGACCGGAACCCATGACACCCCGACCGTGGCCGGCTGGTGGCGGGGAGTGGATCTTGACTGGGCTGACCGGCTGTCCCGCCTCCCTCCGGACGTCAACCGCGAGCAAGCGGAGAATATTCGCGCCTGGGACCGTGGCTTGCTTTGGTCGACAATCGGCGAGAATGGGCGGCCGGAGCCCGAGAATGTCGAGCCGGTGGTGCAAGCGGCGCTCGCGCATGTTGGCAAGTCGCCGGCATTGCTCGCAATTGCACCGATCGAGGACCTGTTGGCCGAAATCGAGCAGCCGAATTTGCCCGGCACGACGTGCGAGCACCCCAATTGGCGCCGGAGGCTCTCCGCGCCACTCGATCTCCTGCTGAAAACGCCCAAGGTGATGGAGCGGATATCCGCGCTTGCTGACCAGAAGGACGCAAATCCCACGCATAGGGCGGCCTGACAATAATTGTCAGAAGTCAGCAAGAGTCATTGAAAACACTGGTGCCGGCTGCAGGGATCGAACCCGCGACCCCCTGATTACAAATCAGGTGCTCTACCAACTGAGCTAAGCCGGCCCAAGGCTGAGGCGCCTCTAGCCTTAAATGCAGCCGAACGTCCAGCCCTCGGTTGCAGCGATGTGCGGGGTAAGGCCGGAGGGCGACCAGAGCCGTGCGTTGTGCGCGGCACCGCGCAGCCAGGCGGCCGTCAGGATCGCGTCGGTGGCATGGTCTGAATAGCGGTCGAGCGGAGCGTGCGCCTCTACGCCGAGCGCCGCAAGGGCTGCATCAAGCGTTTGGGAATCGCGGATTTTGCTTGTGCCCTTGCGCAAGCCCGCCGCGCGTGCGGCGATGGTGGTGTAGATTTCCACGATCACGGGGCCATGGTCCGGCACGGGATCAAACGGCCAAACGGGCACGCGCCCGCGCAGCCGGTTCAGCACGCGCATGCCGGTGAGGCTCGATTTGCCGACCTGCGCGGCCCCCACAAGGTTGAAGCAGCTATAGGGCGAAAGCCCCATGTCGCGCTGCACATGCTCGCACACGCGCAGCCGCCCGCATCCAGCACCGAACAGATCGCCGCAATCGCCCATCTGGCGGAAATGGCGGCGCGCTTCCGGGTGCGCGACAAAGGCGGAACTGGCGAGATGCGCATCATCCTGCGCCAGTTGATCGACCAAGGACCAAAGCTGCGGGGCTGTGGCGGGAGACGCCTCCCAGCCCGGAAAATAGGCCTGCGCATCGACAAAGGGGAGCGCGGGCGAGAGATCGAGCCCGATCAGCACCGGCGCCTTTTGGGCGGCCATATCGCCGATCCAGTCGATGATCGCGGCGCGTGACCAGCCGCCTTCGGGCGCAACGAGGCGCGGTGCCCCCTGCCCTGCCTCGGCCTGCGCCACGGCCAGCCCCTTGGGGCGGGCGACCGCCTCGCCCGACCAGTCTATCGCAACAAAACCGGTAAAGCGCGGCGGCTCGATCAGGCGCACTTCTTTTCGACGTAGCGGCCCTTCTTGTCCCAGCACTTGTCTTCCATCGAGGGAAGCTTCAGCCGGGCAAGGCCGGGGCCGATATAGGGCCGGGTGAATTGCTGCTCGCCGGCAGGCTTGAGCGCCAGGCGAAGCTCGCCAAGGCGTTCGCTCGCCAGCGTGCCGAGCGACCCGCGCGGGGTGAACAGCGCGCGGCGGCCGATCTGGCCTGCCATGAAGCAAAAGCCGAGCTGGCCGCGCACCGTGGAATAGCTGCTGATGACGCGCGTGCCATATTGGTCAAGCGCGGTCTGGGCGAGCTTGGGCGCTTTCTTGGTGCGCTTGAAATAATTGTTGATCGTCGAAAATGCGCCCGCCAGCTCCTCGCTATGGTTGCCGAGAATGGCGTTGTAATTCTCGACCGTGCGCAGCATCGGCTCGAACTGGCACTGAAGCGCGGCCAGATTGAGCGCCGAGCGCAGGCTCCAGGTGAGGGCCGCCTTTTGTTCGGCAGGCGAGGCGCCGGGCATGGCGGGATCAAACCCGGCATCAAGGCCCGTCAGCGGTGCGGCCGAAAAGCTGGGCGGCTTGTAGAAAATTTGTGCCGAGGCCGGGCTGGCGACGACGGAAAGGCCCAGAAGGGCAGCGAATGCGACGCGATACTGGCGCATGAAGTGGGGCTTCCTTTTTTGCGCTTGCAATGAAGGCCCCGCATTAACCCGTTTTGGCAGCAAAAGAAAAGGGCCGCCCGGTCTCCCGGACGGCCCCAATCCCGTAAAACGCGGTGAAGCGATTACTGAGCGTTCGTCGCGTTAGCGTCGGCAACGTTGGCTTCAGCGCCATTGGCTGCATCAACGTTGGTCATCGTGTCGTTCGCGGTGCCTTCGGTGGCGACGGCTTCGTTGAGCGCGGTCGCGTTGGCGTCGGCAGCTTCTTCCTTCTTGCCGCAAGCAGCGAGGGTGAGGCCAGCAGCGACGAGCGTAACGATTGCAAACTTCTTCATGGTATCAACTCCCTAGGCAGAATGATCTGGACAGGGGTGCGCCCTAAATACCCAAATCGAGGTGGACATTTACAGATTTCAAACGACTTCCTCAAGCCCTTTTGTTCGCTTGTGCGACAGAATTCAAAAAAGCCGGAAAATGGCGCAAAAGCGCGGCATCCAGCGCCTCCATCGAGGCATTTGCACCGAGTTGGGCGAGACTCGTCACCGGAAATTCGGGCAATCCGCAGGGCACGATGCCCCCGAAATGCGAAAGATCGGGGGTTACGTTTACCGAGAAGCCGTGGAAGGTCACCCAGCGCCGCACGCGCACGCCGATGGCGCCGATCTTGGCCTCGCGGCCTGCATCATTGGTCCAGATGCCGACGCGCCCCTCGGCCCGCCATGCCTCCACGCCGAGATCGGCGAGCGCATCGATCACCCAGCCTTCGACAGAATGGACGAAGCAGCGCACATCCTGCCCGCGTTTCTTGAGATCGAGCATGACATAGCCGACGCGCTGGCCCGGCCCATGATAGGTATAGCGCCCGCCCCTGCCCGCCTTGAACACGGGAAAGCGCGGATCGAGCATTTCGGCAGGGTCGGCGCTGGTGCCTGCGGTGTAGAGCGGTGGATGCTCGAGCAGCCATATCTGCTCGGGCGCCGTGCCATCGGCAATCGCCGCCGCGCGTGCTTCCATAGCGGCGAGCGCCTGCGCATAGTCGGTCAGCCCTTCGGAGACAGTCCAGTCAATATCCGATTCGCCTTCACTCATCGGGGCGGAATGGCGGGTGGAGAGCGCAAAGTCGAGATGCCCGCATCCGCGATTGTCCGCCGCGTCGGGATCGCGTAACGACGGCGGCATCAGTTGAGGGAGGTCCGAGTGAAGCTGTCCTACGATGCCATCTGGCAGGACATGGTGGCGATGATGAAGGCACATGCGGAGATCATCCTCGTGGTGGCAGGCGTCTTCCTGTTCCTGCCGATGCTCGCGCAGTCCTTCTATCTGCCGCCGCCGGTGATGGAGCGGTTTGACCTGCCCTCGATGCAGGCGCTCGTCGCTTATTATCAGGACAATCTCATCGCCCTGCTCGGACTGCGGCTCCTGACATTGCTGGGCGCGGGCACGCTTTTGGCGCTGTTCCTTTCGCCCGACCGCCCGACGGTGGGCGGCGCGATTGGCTTTGCCGGGCGGATGCTCCCCAGCCTCTTCTTCCTCACGCTCGTCACGCAATTCCTGATGATGGGCGGCCTTGCCCTCTTCATCGTGCCCGGCCTTTATGTCGCAGCCCGCACGAGCGTGAGCGATGCCGCGATGATCGCAGAGGGGCGGACGAGCCCCTTTGGCGCCGTCGCCCGCAGCTTCGAGCTGACGCGCGGCATCGGCTGGCAGATTTTCGGCCTCGTCGCGATCATCTGGACGGTGATGTGGATCGCCTCTTCGGCGACTGTGGCGGTCATCGGCATCGCCTCGCACCTGCTGCTGCCCGAAGACGCAGCCAACATAGCGCGCGCGATGCTGGCCGCCGTCAGCCCAACAGTCATCCCGCTGGCCTTCGTGCTGCTGTCAGCCGCGCTCTACCGCCAGCTGTCCTACGCCAGAAGCGGGATCTGAGGCGCGGCTTCGCGCGGCAACAGGCCAATCACGCGCGGGTCGGGGAACACCTCGAGCGCACGGGCAAAGGGCGTGAAGCCCGAGCGGATGTAAAAGCCCAGCGCCGAAGGGCTGTCGAGCGTGCAGGTGTGCACCCAGACGCGTTCGATGCCGGGGCGCCATGCCGCGGCCAGCGCCTGCGCCATCATCCAGCGGCCATAGCCCTTGCCCGCCAGCTCGGGCACCAGCCCGAAAAAGGAAAGCTCGCACTGGCCTGTGTGGCGGAAATCCAGCTCGATGATCCCCACCTCGATGCCCGCGCGATCACACACCGCCCAGATGCTCACATTCTCGTCATGAATGATATCAAGCAGTTCGCGCTCATCCATCGCAAGCCGTGAAAACCAGAGCCACGGCGTGCCGACGCGGGCAAAGAGCGCGCGATATTTGGCGGCCGCAGGCTTTTGCCAGCGCACAAGCGAGAGCGGCGCCATCGGCATGGGCGCGGGCCTTGGCCGCGCGCGCATCTCGAGCGAGGTGACGATGGTCGCCACCTTGTCGGGATCGACGGGCGTCAGGCCCATTTGGCCTCTGGCGGCAGGCTCATCAGGATCGCGTCGATATTGCCGCCGGTCTTGAGGCCGAACAGCGTGCCGCGATCATAAACGAGGTTGAACTCGGCATAGCGGCCGCGCCAGACGAGCTGCTGCTCCTTTTCTGCCGGGCCGAAATCCAGCCCCATGCGGCGGCGCACGATCTTGGGGAAGATGTCGAGAAACGCCTCGCCCACCGCGCGGGTGAAGGCGAAGTTCGCGTCAAAATCACCTTCGAGATGATCGTAGAAAATGCCGCCCACGCCGCGATGCACATTGCGATGGGGAATCCAGAAATAATCGTCCGCCCATTTTTTGTAGCGGTCATAATAGTCCGCGCCGTGCGGATCACAGGCCGCCTTGAGGCGCGCATGGAAGTCCGCCGTGTCCTCTTCATAGGGAATGGGCGGATTAAGGTCTGCCCCGCCACCAAACCAGCGCTTCTGCGTCACAAGGAAGCGCGTGTTCATGTGCACGGCAGGAACATGCGGGTTCGCCATGTGCGCGACAAGGCTGATGCCGGTTGCAAAGAAATTGGGGTTTTCACCCGCGCCATGGATTGTCTTTGAAAATTCCTCGGAAAAGGCACCACCCACGGTCGAGACGTTGACGCCTGCCTTTTCAAAGACCTTGCCCTTGATCAGCCCGCGCACGCCGCCGCCGCCCTTGGCGTCGCCATCACCATCGCGGTTCCAGGCGGCGTAATCAAAGCGGGCATCGCTTCCCGCCTCGCGCTCGATTGCCTCGAATTCGGCACAGATGCGGTTGCGAAGCTCTTCAAACCACGCACGGGCGGCCTGCTGCTGGTCATCAAGGGCGAAGGGGACGTTGGGAATGTTCATCTGCTTTCGGCGGCTCCTGATCGCTTGTCCCGTTTGTGTCGAGCGCAGTCGAGACACGTCCCTCGACTGCGCTCGGGACAAACGGCTTGCCTCGACTGCGCTCGGGACAATTGGCTTGAAAGGCCTCTAATGGCGCGTCGGCCCGATGCCAAGCCGCTCAGCCCTTGGGCAGGCTGCCCGTCTGGCGGAGCGCCTCGAACATCGCGATGCCCGTTGCGACCGAGATATTGAAGGAACGCAGCCCCGCGGCCATCGGAATCCGGATCGCGGCATCACATTGGGCGCGCACATCATCGGGCACGCCCGCGCTCTCCTGCCCCATCAACAGCGTGTCACCGGGCGAAAAGCGGAAACTCTCCAGCGGGACGCTTCCTTTGCTCGACATCAGTATCAGACGACCCGGCGCCGCGCTGCGAAAGGCCGACCAATCGGTGTGGCGCGCAATCACCACGCGCTCGGCATAATCCATGCCGGAGCGGCGCAGCTTCTTGTCCGAAAAGGCAAAGCCGCACGGATCGATAATGTCGACCGGAACGTCAAGGCATGCTGCAAGGCGCAGAATGGCGCCGACATTCCCGGCGATCTCGGGCTGGTAGAGGGCAATCCGCATCGGCTGCCGATAGGCGAATGGCAGGCAGTGCCGCAAGGGCGCGGATTTCGTATTTGCAACTATGCCCAACATCGCTATCAGGCGCGGGAATCTTAAGGTTCTGGGGGGTGAAGTCCAGATTTTCCGTGGTTTGCGAAAGTGGCCACGGTTGAGAGGGGCGGAACTCGAATCAGGGATAAGTGGAAAGCATGGCAAGTTTGACGGAAGACAGCGCAACCGCTGACGTGGATCAGGGCGGCGTTCGCCGTCGCGACTTCATCAACGTCGCAGCGGCAAGTTTCGCGGGTGTCGGCGCAGTGTCGGTCGCCCTCCCTCTCATCAATCAGATGAACCCGTCGGCAGACGTGCTCGCTGAAGCATCGACCGAAGTCGATGTCTCGGCGATCCAGCCCGGCCAGTCCATCAAGACGATGTTCCGCAAGCAGCCGCTTTTCGTGCGTCACCTGACGCCCGCGGAAATCGCCTCTGCCGAAGCGGTATCGCTCTCGGATCTTCGCGACCCGCAGTCGCTTGAAGAGCGCACCAAGCCGGGCAAGTCGCAGTGGCTCGTCACGATGGGCGTTTGCACCCATCTGGGCTGCGTGCCGCTGGGCGCGTCGTCGGGCGAAGTCAAAGGTGAATTTGGCGGCTATTTCTGCCCCTGCCACGGCTCGTCGTATGACACCGCCGCGCGCATTCGCAAGGGCCCGGCCCCGAAGAACCTGGAGGTGCCGCCTTACGAGTTCACCTCTGACACTGTCATCAAAGTCGGCTGAGGATAGGATCTATGAGTTTTCCTTGGGCAAAAGAATATAAGCCGTCCAACCCGTTCATGCGGTATATGGACGAGAAGCTGCCTCTGCCGCGCTTCGTCTATAACGCGATCGGTGCCGGTTACCCGGTTCCGCGCAACCTGAACTATTTCTGGAACTTCGGCGTGCTTGCCGGCGTGGCGCTGGTTTGCCAGCTCGTCACCGGCATCATTCTGGCGATGCACTTCGCCGCTGAATCGGGCGTCGCCTTCTCGTCGGTCGAGCATATCATGCGCGACGTGAACGGCGGCTGGTTCCTGCGCTATGCGCACGCCAACGGCGCGTCGATGTTCTTCATCGTGGTTTACATCCACATCTTCCGCGGCCTGTTCTACGGCTCATACAAGCCGCCGCGGGAAATGGTGTGGCACCTTGGCCTCGTGATCTTCCTTCTCATGATGGCAACCGCCTTCATGGGCTATGTGCTTCCCTGGGGCCAGATGAGCTTCTGGGGTGCCAAGGTGATCACCGGCCTGTTCGGCGCCATTCCGCTGGTCGGCACGCCGATCCAGACGTGGCTGCTCGGCGGTTTCGCACCTGATAACGCCGCGCTGAACCGCTTCTTCTCGCTCCACTACCTCCTGCCCTTCGTGATCCTGGGCGTCATCGTCCTGCACATCTGGGCGCTGCACATCCCGGGTTCGTCGAACCCCACGGGCGTCGAGGTGAAGGACGAGCAGGACACGGTTCCGTTCCACCCCTATTACACGGCCAAGGACGGCGTCGGCGTTGCCGCCTTCTTCCTGGTCTTTGCGACGTTGCTGTTCTTCGCTCCGAACTTCCTGGGCGAGCCGGACAACTACATCCCCGCAAACCCGCTGGCGACCCCGGCCAACATCGTTCCTGAATGGTATTTCTGGCCGTTCTACGCGATCCTGCGTGCCTTCACCGTGGACTTCTGGTTCATTCCGGCGAAGCTGCTGGGCGTGCTCGCGATGTTCGCTTCGATCCTGCTGCTGTTCTTCCTGCCCTGGCTGGATACCTCGGCAGTGCGTTCGGGCCATTATCGCCCGCTGTTCCGGAAGTTCTTCTGGTTCGGCCTTGGCCCCTGCATCGCCATTCTCGGCTATTGCGGTGGCTCGCACGCGACGGACGGTGTCGTCCTCGTCAGCCAGATCGCCGCAGCATATTACTTCGCGCATTTCCTGATCATCCTTCCGCTCGTGTCGCGGATCGAAACGCCGAAGCCGCTGCCGACCTCCATCACCGAAGCCGTGCTCGCCAAGTCGGGCGCATCGCTTCAGCCTGCCGAATAAGGACCAAATCGACATGATCCGCATTGGTGCATTTCTTGTTGGGCTGTTCTTTTCCGGCTGGCTGATCGTTTCGGCCGGAATGGGCGCCTATGCCTACGTCACCGTGCCTGCGGCCCCGACCGCAGAGCATGAATTCCACAAGCTCCCGGGCAAGGTGGACTTCTCGTTCAACGGCCCGGTGGGCCATTACGACCGTGCGCAGCTGCAGCGCGGCCTGCAGGTCTTCCGTGAAGTCTGCTCGGCGTGCCACAGCCTGAAGTACGTGTCGTTCCGCGACTTCAAGGATCTCGGCTATTCCGAAGGTCAGGTGAAGGCCATCGCGCAGAACTGGCCGACCGAAACGCCGTCGATCAATCCGGAAACGGGTGAAGCTGCCACGCGCAAGCCGCAGCCGCAGGACAAGATCCCCTCGCCTTATCCGAACGAAGTCGCCGCGCGCGCTGCGAACAACAACGCCGCTCCGCCGGATCTTTCGCTCATGACCAAGGCGCGTCACGACGGCTCGAACTACGTCCACGCGCTGCTGACGGGCTACACCAACCCGCCTGCCGAGCTGAAGAAGCACTTCCCGGATTCGATGCCGGGCAAGACGACGCACTTCAACCCGTACTTCGCGAACCTCAACCTCGCGATGCCGGCTCCGCTGACGACTGACGGTCAGGTGACCTATGCCGACGGCAATCCGAAGCCGACCGTTGACCAGATGGCGAAGGACGTTTCGGCCTTCCTGACCTGGACGGCGGAACCGAAGCTTGAACAGCGCAAGCGCGCGGGCATTGCGACCGTGATCTTCCTGCTGATCTTCTTCGGCCTGTGCATCGGCGCCTACAAGAATGTGTGGGCCGACAAGAAGGGCGTCGCCTAAAAAGCGCCCCTCCCGCTTCGGGCCTAAATCAGGAGCCCGCCCCGCCGTTACACGAAGTAACGGATTTAAAGGTGGGCTCCATGACCGAAGCGAATATTGAATATGATTACAGTGCAATCGCACGGACGGCCCGGCAAGCTCAGCGCGTAGCGCGTAGCTGCCGGGCCGTTCTTTCTTCCCAGCGCATCCCCCATCGCGAAGTCACCATTCGTGACGCCTCCCATTTCGGCCTTGGCGGCCGCGGCGCGATGCTCATCCCCGGCGAGACGCTGCGGGTCTTCATCGACAATGTGGGTGATTTCGAAGCCGCTGTGCGCTGGGCGCGCGGCGACAGCTTTGGCCTTCACCTCGACCGCGAGATCAATCCTGACGCGCTTCTGGACGCAGGCACCGAGGCACTCCCCGAAGAGCGCCCTGCCTTTGATGAAGATGCTGTGTTTGAACCGAGCGTGGCCCTGATGGCCAAATGGCGCGGCCGCGCCTGACAGGCTTCGGCTCCGGGCATGTGTTCCCCCTTGAACGCCCGGAGCCGATCCAGATACTAGGTCGTGAACTCATAAATTGAGCCGACCCTGCTCTTTATCGCTCGCCGTCGATTTCACGCTGCGGGAACAGGCGGACGAGCAGTAGGCTGATCGAGAATGTGATCGGCAAGAGCACTGCGCTCATAGTTAGCAGGCCCAGCAGAACCATTCCTGGCGGTGGCCCATCCACATCTTGGTCATAGAATCCCCCGAGAGTACCAACGACCGATATGAAGAGCGGTGCGAATAGGCCGGCGGATATAACAGCGAGCTTGTTTCCGCCTTGAAGCCTGCGAACGAGCAAAAACGCGGCCCATGTGACTATCGCCACTATCGACACGGCACCAAGAGCGACAGAGAGGCCGACGAGCATGTCTTTTAGCTATCGCTTCATTGAAAGGCCTGCAAATGCTCGTTTCCAACGGATGACTTCCACATGATGCGGGATTGTGATTCAGCGTTCGCATGAGCCAATACGATCTGACCGACTTTGAGTGGCGCGTGATCGCGCCGCTGCTACCCAACAAGCCCCGAGGTGTGCCGCGCGTCGATGGCCGTCGCGTCACCGCCCGCTACGACAAGCTGGCCGAGAACTTCCTTGCCATGGTCCAACTGGCCTCAGTGCGGCTGTGGCTCCGGGTTTATGAGTCTGCGGCCTAGATGATGGCAAGCGACTGGGCCAGATCGTGCCAGCCTGCCGTCGTCCAGATCGAGAAGCGGACGACCAGCGTCGCTCCCGTCACGAACAGGCCCAGCGTCGTCATCCAGTGCAATTCGCCGAGTGAGCGGCGATCCCACACCACCAGCGGCAAGATCATCGCCCAGGCAAGGAAGGCGCTGAAATATTGGCCGATGAAGCTCGGCGGGAAGATGGGCCAGCGGCCAATGGCAGGCTCGAGCATCAAAAGCCCCAGAATGAGCATCGCGCGCTTGTGTGCTTGCGGATCACGGCGGTGCTGCCAGCCCAGCCACAGGAAGGCGATGAACTGCGGAATGGTGGAGAGCGGAACCGCCGTCCAGCTCAGCGGATCAATGAATGGCGGCTGCGACATGCGCTCCACCTGCTGCATGGCCGTGATGAACATCAGCCCGAGCATGATGATGGCAAGCCCGAAGCCCCATTGCCCCAGCTTCATGTGCGTTACGCGCTTGCCGCCTGCGACAAGCTTGGTCTGCCACCAGAAGAGCAGCATCCATGAGGTGAAGACGATACCGTGCGCCCAGATGACGGGTGTCATCGGCGTATTGGGGCGGGGAACGTGGATCAGCCCGCGCAGATAGAAGCTTGGCGCAAAGCCCAGAAAGACGATCACCAGCATGGCAATCGCCATGCGTCCGTAGAAACGCCGCTCGCTCGCGGCACGCATCGCAGCGTCACTCATTCGGGCTTCCCCCCTTGTTTTTCCTCTCGCGCAGGAAGCTATGCCGGAACGCCCAGCGGAGCAAGCGCAGGTCCACATATCCGATCCGGAGCAAATACCTTCGTGGTTAAGAGCTAAAATGGATTTGCGAACCGTGGCTTAGCCGTTACGCCCCTTCTCACAGGCCACAGGCAACAAGCCTGCTCAAAACATAAATCTGTCCACGCACCACAGGTCGTTCACACGCAAAATGCGGGAGCGGCCGAAAAAAAGAAAATTGGGTCACATGATTTGCGAGGGTTTTGGCCGGTGGGAAGAATTGAGTCTTTCAGTCCTGGGCTTCAGGTAATGATGAACAACCTCAGCAGCGACGATCTGAAGACGCTGCAGGGGCTTTTGGCAAAAGTGATGCAACCGCAACATGCCGAGGCGAAGCCGATGGCGAGCGATGCGCGTATGGCTGATCTGGTCGATACCGCGAGCCGCATCTACCGGTTCCGCCGCCGGCGGGACGCGCGCGCAAGCGAAATCGCGGGCGAAGGACTGTTCGGGGAGCCCGCATGGGACCTGCTGCTCGATCTGTTCATCCAGACCAGCTATGGTCGCCCCGTCACGGTGACCAACGCCTGTGTGGGCGCAGCAGCCCCTGCCACCACGGCTTTGCGCTACATTGCCGCAATGGAAGACAAGGGCCTTGTCGAACGCCATCCCAATCCGGAAGATCGCCGCTCCAACTTGTTGAAGCTGACGCCGGACGGGCATGACATGGTCGTCACGATGCTGCGCCAGATCAACGAAGACACCGGGCCACAGGCGTAAATCCCTCTCTCCTGCGCGTTGATGCTTGAAACGCAGGCCCCGCTTGCGCACAGAGCATCGACACAAAGGAGAGAGAAGCCCATGACCCTGCCGTTTTCGCTTGCCGGGCGAACCGCGCTCATCACCGGCGCATCATCCGGCCTCGGCGCCCATTTCGCGCGCCTCTTTGCCGAAGCCGGTGCCAATGTCGTGCTCGGCGCGCGCCGCGTTGATCGCATCGCCGCCCTTGCCGACGAAATCGAGGCCGGAGAAACCGGCGCGCTTGCCGTCGCCATGGACGTGACGGACGAAGCCTCCATCAAGTCCGCCTTTGATGCAGGTGAAGCGCGCTTTGGCACGATCGACACGATCATCGCCAATGCCGGCACATCCGCCGCCGGTCGTGCGACCGACGTTTCGCTCGATGCCCTGCGCCAGATGATCGATACCAATTTCACCGGCGTTTACCTGACAGCGCGCGAGGGCGCCCGCCGCCTCATCGCAGCGGGTTCGCGCGAAAGCGGACGCGGGCGCATCGTGCTGCTCGGCTCGATCACCTCGCACCTGACGGGCGAAGGCGACAGCGGCTATGCGGCCACCAAGGCAGGCGTTGCCCATCTTGGCCGCAACCTCGCGCGCGAATGGGTGCGCCAGGGCATCAACGTCAACACCATCCAGCCGGGTTACATCGCCACCGAGATTGCGGGGGACTATTTCGACAGCGCGCACGGCCAGGCCAAGATCGCGGCCTTCCATCGCAAGCGCGTGCAGCCCATTGGCTCGCTCGATGCGATGATGCTCTATTTCGCCTCAGACGCCTCAGCCTGCACGACAGGCACCGCCATCGACATTGATGACGGACAATCGCTCTAACCTGAGTGAACCGAACGCCTGATCTGTCAGGCGGCGTCGGCAAGCGCGGGCGGACGGTCGATCTCGACCCCCGCCCGTCCGCTTTCCGTCCAGACAATCCGGCCCGTAACAGTCCAGCCGCCAGCGACCCTGACAAGCAGGCGCTGGCCGATGGCAGCACCATCGAGCCCTTCGACCATCAGGCCGGTGTCAGACAGGTTGCGCACCACCGCGCGCTGGATGGCAATGCCGATGACCAGCCGGATGCTGCGCGTCATCTCGGAAGCCCCCATGCCAATGACAGGCGGCGCCGACTGCAAGTGCAGTCCGAAACTGCGGCCATGAACCCAGCTGACGATGGCAGGCACGATGCAGATGCCGCCAAAGGATACATGCAAATGCTCGCCGACCAGCAGAGGCTCTTGCGTCTCTCCCGTCAGGCTGGTGTCGGTCAGGTCGACCAGTTCGATGTCGGCAAGCGCATCAACCGCCAGCACGTCGGCGCGCTGGAAAACACGGCGGCGCGGCGCAGCACGGCGCGTCTCATCGCCCTCACGCATTTCAGGGACGGGAAAAATCCCGCCTTCAGCCTTCCCGAATGATCTTGCCTGCAACATGGGGCATATCCCCCTTTGAATGAGCCAGTTTAGAGACTCATATCGCAGGCTGGCACTTGTGTGACCCTAGGGATTCCACGGTAGTTGCAAGCGGAAAGACGCTTTACTCTTCGCCCGCCGGGGGATCGCCGACTTCGCTGAGCGAGGGCAGACCGGCAAGCAAAGCCAAGCGGACGGCGGCAGAAACCGTGCGCACGCCCAGCTTTTCCATCAGCGTCGCACGGAAGCTTTCAACAGTGCGGATGCTGAGGCCAAGCTGACAGGCAATCAGCTTGTTGGGCAAGCCATCAAGAAGCCCCTGCATCACCTGCCGTTCGCGGTTGGACAGCCGGGCAATGCGGTGTTTCGCATCGTCAAACTTGCCCGAATCCGCCATTCGGCGGGACAGTTCTTCAAACGCATTATCGAGTGTTGCCAACAGGTTGGCTTCATCGTACGGTTTTTCCAGAAACTCAAAGGCACCGTTTTTCATCGCCCGCACAGCGCGTTCGATGTCTCCGGCGCCGGTGAGGATCAGGACTGGAAAATTGATGGCGCGCTGATTGAGCGCCTCTTGTGTTTCGAGACCATTCATGCCCGGCATTTGAACGTCGAGCATGATGCACCCCGGAGCATGGACATCAATATTTTCCAGAAACGTCTCGGCACCGGCAAATTGCTCTATTCTGTAGCCATGTGCTCGCAACAGAAGAGCCGCGGATTCGCGGACATTATCATCATCGTCAACGAGATATACGAGCCTATCCAACTAGACAGCCCCCTGGTCGATTCACGCCACGACTGTAGATCAAGCCTAAATAGTAAAAATTGACTTGAATCAACCATTTTGAAGTGAATATTTATCTCTTGTTCGTTTTTGTGCTTATATGGTCTCTCCAACAATCGGAAGGCGGAGCGGCATCGGCGTGAGTCGTCTTGGGCAGAAGAGCATATTTTTCGGGCTCATGATCGTCGCGCTGCTTATGGTCGCGGCGGCGACGGCTGGCATTGCCGATGGCTTTAATCGCATCTCGACAGCCACTGACGCGGTGGAAACGAGCTACCGGACAATTGCAGCGGCCGAACGCGTCCTTGCCACTGCGCGCGACAGCGAAACCGGCCAGCGCGGCTATCTGCTGACCGGCAATGATGGCTATCTTGATCCATATCGGGATGCCCGCGCCAAGGCCCCTTCCGTCTGGGCACAGTTCGACGCACTGGAACTTGCGCCTGAGCAGGCCCGCCTGCGCGAGGAAATGCGCCAGACCTTTCAGCAGAAGTTTGCGCGAAACGACCTTATCGTCTCCATGTATCAAAGGGGGCAGGCTGCCGAAGCGCTCCGGGCGATGAATAGCGGCGTCGGCAAGCGGATCATGGATCGGCTGCGCACTCAGGTCGCCCGCTTTGACGAAGTTGAAGACCGCGAGCTGACCGAGGCCCATGCCCGTGCCGACCAGGCCTTCAAGGATGCGCTGGTTCAGGCCATATTGGGGGCTATCGGCCTTCTGGTTGCGGGTGCGCTTGCCTTTGCCTCGCTGCGGCAAGCGCGGACCGAGGCGGGCGAGAATGCCGCTCTGGCGCAACTTGGCAACCAGCGTTTCCGGGCCACCTTCGACCAGTCAAGCGTCGGCAAGATGCTGCTGAACACCGAAGGATATGTCATGCTTGTCAACGACGCCTTCTGCCGGATGACGGGCTATTCACGCGAAGATCTGCTCTCGGCCACGCCCGACTCCCCGGCTTTCCCGAAGAACCTTTTTTCCAACCCTGCCAAGTGCCAGGCCCTGCTGTCGGGTGAGATCGAAAGCTACAGCCACGAAAAGCTCAGCAAGACCAAGGATGGCGAGGACATCTGGCTCTCTTGCATCATGTCTGCCGTCCGTGCCGATGACGGGTCGACGGATTTCCTGTCGGCCATCGTGACGGATCTGACCGTGCAACGCCTGGCCGAACACAAGCTGCAACAGAGCGAAGCGCGCCTGCGCGGACTTCAGGCCGAATTCGCGCACATCGCGCGCGTCAATGATCTGGGCGAAATGGCCGCTGCAATTGCGCATGAAATCAACCAGCCGCTCACTGCCATCACCAATTACATGTCGGTCGGCCAGCGCCTGGCAACACTTTCAGGTGAGGCGCAGGACGATCTCAAGACTGTGATGCAGCGCGCAGCCGAACAGGCCCTGCGCGCCAGCCAGATCGTCAAGCGCATGCGCAGCTTTGTCGAACGCACGGAAGAGAATAAAAGTGTCGAGCAAGTCGGCACACTCCTCGATTCCGCGAGTGAGCTTGTTCTCATCGGAAGCGACCGCAGCCTGATCGAGATAGTGCAGTCAGGCGATGCCGACACGCTTCAGGTGCTTGTCGACCCCATCCAGATCCAGCAAGTGCTCGTCATCCTCATCCGCAATGCCATCGAAGCGTTCGGCAAGCCGGAGTCCGGCAAGCGGCTGCGGGTAAACCTGTCGACCATCGCCGATGTCGAAAATGGCCGGGTGGACATCCTCGTGTCAGACAATGGCCCCGGCATGAAGCCGGAATATGCCGCGAGCCTGTTCAAGCCGTTCACCACGTCCAAGCCCGGCAACCTCGGCATGGGGCTGTCGATCGCGCGCCGCCTGTGCGAGGGCAATGGCGGCAAGCTGAGCTACGTCCCCTCGGACATGCCCGGTGCGACCTTCCAGATCGAACTGCCCATGGCCCCTTCGGGCATCACGCACGACGAACTCGGTGCACAACCGAGCGCCTAGTCGCGCTCCGCGCGTGCAATCGCCGCCACGGCCTCGGCAATCGAACCGACCCCCAAGTGACGCACGATGTTCGCCCGGTGCATTTCCACCGTGCGCGGGCTGAGATCGAGATGCGAGGCGATGGCCTTGGTCGTCATGCCGTGCGCGATCATCTGGAGCACATCATATTCGCGCGGGCTCAACCGCTCGCGGACATGATTGTTGACGGGCGCTTCCTCGCGCCGCCCCTGCATGGCCGCACGCCTGGAAAAGGCAGAACTGAGCACCGACATGAGCGTTGAGGTCTGGATCGGCTTTTCGAGGAAATCGACCGTGCCAAGCTTCATCGCCATGACGGCTGACGAAACGTCGGCCGCGCCGCTCATCATCACGACGGGCCAGCCCACTGACGTCCGCTCGCGCAACGCCATGAGGAACTCGATGCCATCCATTTCCGGCATATGCAGGTCCAGCAGCACCGGCGCCGGATCAAGCGCGCGGAAATTGTCGAAGAACGCGTTGCCATCCCCGAAACTGCGCGTTTCATAGCCGCACGCTTCGAGCAACATGGCAAGCGACTGACGCACGCCATGATCGTCATCGACGACATAGACGAGGTTATCTGGGGACACTTTTTACTCCTGTCGAAAATGTGTTCGGCCCTCTTCCCGGGCCGACAATATGTGCACGACCACATAGTCGCCTGAGGCTCTCGACTGGAGTACGGAAATCTACGGCATTAGCGCCCGTTGACAGAGGCAACGCAGTCGTTTGCACGGATAGTCGCCTCAAATCTGAACGCATCAACATCGCCCGGCGCTGACAATCCGGCGTCTTTCAAGCGAAATGACTCCATTATACTTTCCATACTTTCAAAAATGGATGCGTTCTGCCAGTAGCGACCTCAGGGACAGAGGATTTAACCACCAAGCTCATGCTGTCGTACACCAACAATCAAATACTTGGGTTGCCTCGCGTAGCGAAACGAGTGATTGCGCTGACGGTTGACATCACGCTGTGTCTTTCAACTGTCGCCGCAGCTTTTGCACTTCGTCTGGATGGCTGGACCTATCCCACGTCAACGCAGGCCTTTGCCTATGGCGGCTCGGTGGTGTTCGCCATTCCGCTCTTCATCAGTTTCGGGCTCTATCGGGCGATCTTCCGATATGCCGGGTGGGGAGCGCTCCTGAGCGTAGTGCGCGCGTGCACGCTCTATGCTCTTGTCTATTCTTTTGTCTTTACCGCCATCGGCATTCCGGAAGTGCCTCGCACCGTAGGGCTCATCCAGCCTGCATTACTACTCCTTGCAATCGGCGCCTCTCGCGCTTTTGCGCGTTACTTTCTTGGCGGCGGATATCAGGCACTGATCGGACAAGGCCAGCGGCGCAGGGTGCTGATCTACGGCGCGGGCTCCGCCGGACGGCAGCTTGCCGCGGCGCTTGCCAACAGCGACGACATGCAGTTGCTCGGATTTGTAGACGATGACCGGAATCTTCAGGGCAATCTGCTCAACGGCAAGCGGATCTATGCCGGAGACCGGCTCATCGACTTGATCGAAAAGCTCGAAATCGACGATCTTCTGCTTGCCGTCCCCTCTGCGACGCGCAAGCGCAGGGCCGAGATCATCGACAGCCTGCGCGGCACGCCCGCCTCCATTCGCACCTTGCCGGGGTTGATGGACATCGCGCATGGCCGCGTGACGATGCAGGATT
>ENA-UOYA01000816-UOYA01000816.1-activated-sludge-metagenome-genome-assembly--contig:-NODE-816-length-36749-cov-6.515752_pt1 | contig 36749 bp, 32 predicted proteins | sample MGYA00238163_ERZ764804 | MGnify/ENA primary metagenome ERZ764804 (study PRJEB28919, sample SAMN05720223) | activated sludge metagenome | isolation source: Anaerobic digester | place: Hong Kong...
CAAGTTTCAGGCGCTCTAACCAACAGCCCTTTACAGGGTCTCCGAAGCTACGCGCCCATATTCATTTGTCAAGTTTCAGGCGCTCTAACCAACAGCCCTTTACAGGGTCTCCGAAGCTACGCGCTCTGAATTATGTGCAGTAGATTTTAACATGCATGAGGCTATCATGCAAGGAACTGAAAACCGTCACTTCTACCATCTAGGTGTAATTTTCCGCACAACCTGTTCCCAGTTTGTTGAGGAACAGGTTGTACTGAATTTAATATGATGGTAATACAGAAGGTGATTCCTTTAAAAAATTTCTTTATAGATCAGATTAGTTTTCCTGAAAATATTCAATGTCGTAATCGACCTGATGGCACTGCGTACATAGAATTGTTGATTCGCGGTGAGATTTATGACAGGTGGAACATTCAGCGTTTGCGCTATGCGGTGAATCGTGCGGATTCGGCTGGAGATCTTTGGTCTGATCTTTCAATGATTCATAACTGCGGTGGCATTCCAGGCATTTATCTTGTGAAAATTTTGTTTCCCGCATGGGGGTGTTGTATGAGCCCGTAATATATTTCCAGCCTTCACCCACCATTGTAACTATGGATGCCTCGTGACATTCCTTGCATCCGATATTCGCATCAGCGTGAACATTATCTAGGTTTTCTGATTGGTAATATGATTCCACATAGGGTTGGATGTTGTGACAAAGACTACATGTCTTGGGATTATAGGTCAATTTCCAGCCGCCATAACCAAGTACAACTACCAGTAGAGCGATAAAAGGAACCAAAAAGCCACCAACCATTAGGAAACCAAGTTTTTTTTTCTTTTTTGGCGACGCGATTTTATTTTCTTCTGTCATGAATATCCTCTTTGTCGAAGATGGTTCAAATGTTGCTGTGGGGAGGCTTGGACGCTCAAGCCTCCCCACTTTGGTTGAAAGACCAGAACGCTAACTACTATGCATCCCAAGCGGGCTGAGCCACAACGTGTTTCGCAGCCTGGTAGCCAAACACCATGGCGCCGGTGATTGCGGGGAGAGTGCGCGGTTCGGGCGGATATTTGATGCCAATGTTGCCCATCAAACCGGTAGCGTAGAGACCTTCGATTGGATTGCCCCAAACATCATAGACTCTGGCGTTTGGATCAATCACCAGACCCATCTCCGTTGGGAAGTTAGCGGCCATCACCGCGAAGCTGTAGAACGGACCCGTCTCAATCTTCATGAGAGGCGATTTCTCATTGGCAACCAGTACGTGATCGCGGCCGAAATCGGCATCAGCGCCAGCGTCAACGAAACTGTTGTATTTGTTGACGGTTTCGACTAAAGCTGCCGGGTCAACACCAATCTGGGCTGCCAGATCTTCGAGGGTATCTGCCTGATAACAGACACCATTCTGTGATTCCTGGCGCTGCCAGGTAATATCGGCGATGGGATCACTCTTCTGCACTGAGTCAGAAATTACATAAGCTATGCCGTCAGGTTGTACCGCAAGGGCATTCGCTTCAACGGTATGAGTCTCGCTCTCATTCACGAAGCGCTGACCATCCTTATTCACAAGAATGCCGCCAGCGTGGTAGAAACCGTAAGCGGTGCCCTTTGCGGTAGCAAATGCGACGGCGGGAGGAGGAGCGATCCAGGCATCTTCTGTTGCAGCACCGAGTGCCCATGCCATCTTAAAGCCGTCACCGGTATTGTTGGTGGTACCGGCTGGTTTTCGAATGGATGGGAGGTAGCCGTGATAAGCGTAGAGCATCTCAGGGCTGCCTTCAAATCCGCCGTTGGCCAGTAAAACGCCCTTTTTTGCTTTAACATTAATGACTGAACCTTGATAATCCGCTTCGACACCCACGACACGGTTGTCTTTGACAATCAATTTTTTACCCGGGGTTTCGAACATGACCTGAACGCCATTTTGCTGGCACTGGTCATACAAAGCAGCGATCGGTTTGGCTGCACCGAGTGTGTGCAGACGAGGCTGATCCATGCCCGGCCAGGTCTTGATTCCAGCGCATTCCACACCAAGGCTCAATAACCATTCATAGAGCATCAACGAAGTAGGCAGAAATACATCGATCATGTCAAATTTCTGGAAACCTTCAGGGGAATTATCCTGGAAATATTTCAAGAATTTTTCAGATGAGTCGTCGATTCCCTGTTCCTTCTGTGTGGAAGTACCAGCGGTGACGAATTCCCATGCGCTGACTGCACTGCTGCTTTCCAATTGCGATTTGCCTTTTTCAAGTGCAATAACGGATGCGCCATCTTTTGCAGCCCAAACTGCCGCAGTCATTCCACCTACACCCATTCCGAGCACTACGAAATCAGCTTCGTAATCCCATTTTTCGGGAAGCGTTGAAGTGGCACCCACTTCCTTGTTGCAACCAGCCAGCATTGCTGTCGAGGCAAGGGCGCTTCCTCCAACAGCCAGTCCCTTAAGAAAACTTCTTCTGGACAGCTCTCCACCTTTATTCTGAGTCATACATTACTCCTTTGTTGATAGAAATGCGGATATGTAGATTTTGAATAAAAACAGAAGAAGTCAAAAGACCCCATCGGGTATTGTTTGAATACCCAATGGGGTTGGAATCAATGGCATTAGGGTGGGCGACTAACACATATTCAGGTAAGCAACCAAAAAGAGCTGATGATGGGTCGTTACAGGATGCCTTTCTGTTTGGCCATCAACACTGCCTGTATGCGAGTTTTAGCGCTGGTTTTGCTTAAGATTTCTTTTATGTGACCTTTGACTGTGTTTTCGCTCAGGTTCAAATGTTCACCGATTTCCTTGTTTGTGTTTCCCTCTGCGACCAAGCGCAAAATCGAAATCTCTCGACTAGTAAGAATCTGAGTTCCGACAGGTTGGTGTTTCACATAATCTGTCAGAAGATCTGTTGCTCGCGGGTCGAATATGTGATGACCTTTCAAAGCGGTCAGAAGCTGTGAAGGCAGGTCCAGGTTTTCAGCGTCTTTGAGTAGATACCCTTTTGCACCTGCGCGCAGACATGCATCCACGCGGTTTCGGTCGATAAAAGCGGTCAGGATGATGATAGCGATATCAGGATGTGCTTTTACGATCTGTTCACAAACCTCGATACCACTCAGGTCGGGCAAAAGCAGGTCAAGTAGAACAAGGTCTGGGAGGAGTTTGTCGACCAGTTTGATTGCTTCAAATCCAGTGGTGGCTTCTCCAACCAGTGTAAAGCGTGAATCCTGTTCCAAAATGGATTTTAATCCGCGGCGTACCAATTCGTGATCGTCAACAATGAAAATTTTATATGCCATGATTTTTCTTCTCTTCCAGGTATGGAAAATTGGCTTTAATCAGAACGCCTTGTTCATCACCATTTTTAATGGAAATCGCACCATGTTCCTGTAAAACTAATTGTTTGATAATGGAAAGGCCAAAATGTAATTCATTATTTTCAGTTTCACTCTCGATGGGTTCTTTTAATCCGATGCCGTCATCCTGGATTAACAGGCTGATAGACTCCCTGTCGTAGCTGAGGTTCACAATGGCAGCTGTGGCATAGGAATGTTTTGCCACGTTTGAGAGGGATTCCCGAACAATCCGGTAGACCACTTCAACCAGTGAGGATCGAAGCTCAGGCAGATTATTTGAATAGAAAAACGAGGTTTCGATACCAGTTTTTTCCTGAAATTCAGCAATCATATCCTCCAGTAAGGTAATAATTCCTCCACGAGGCGTTTGACTCGATGATTCCCGCAGAGCAAAGATGGCGCTGCGCAATTCCAGGGTACTCCGGGAAATGAGTGTCCGAATAGTGTTCAATGAAGACTGCAGGGAAGGATTATCGTTGTTCTTCTGCATCATTTGGTCGACTTCCATCCCCAAGGAAAACAGCAATTGAGCTACTGAATCATGCAAGGTCTGGGCGATTCTCTGCCGTTCCTGAAGCCTGGCGATTTCTTCATTTTTTTTATGAAGGCGTGAATTTTCAATACCAGAAGTGAGGTTGTTCCGAATGGATCGAAAGAGGATTTTTTCATCTGTGGAAATTTCATGTCCGGGTTTAAAGATGAGGACAATTTCGCCAAACAATCCCCCTTCGATGATAATCGGGATAGAGACTGCAGGTTGAGCAAGGCTTGAAGAAATCCGGTTTCGATCAAAAACAGAGGAAACTCGATTCTCTTCGGGAGAGTTCGCCGGGGTGGAGTCTGGTAAATATTCAATAAACTCCTGATGCTGTAATCTTAAGAATTCTTCTTCAGGAAGGCTATATACCTTATTATTCCAATTTCGGAGTAAAGGGCCGTACTGGCCAATCATTTCAAATGTATGCTGTGTCACCTGATACATGGAGAAAAAACAACTATCTGCAGACAATAATTCGCCAATCAACACGGTAATTTTTTGAAAAATATCTGGAAATGCCAGCTGAGAGTTGAATATTTTGAAAATCTCCTGAAAACTTTCTGAGATTTTTCGTCTTTCTTCAGCTTCCAGTCTTCGCGCTTGTTCCACCTGATACAACCTGGCGTTTTCGACGGCAATGACTGCGCTGGGGGCAAGCATGCTGACAATACGTTCATCTTCATCATCCAGTTGGCCTGAATACTTATCCGCCACCATTAGTGCACCCAAAACTTTGTCTTCGTAGATCAAAGGTACACTGATAAACGATTTCACCCGCAAGTGATCACTGCGGAATACAGAAGGATTATCCCATGCATCGGTGACCCTCACCGGGCGTCTCAAACGGATGGATGAGCCTGTATTGGAACCGTCGATGGGAATGGGGTAGCCGATGTAAACATCCGAACTGAAGGAGCCGGAAATAGCTGTTGTGACCAGTTGGTCACCTTCCACCAACATTAGAATTGTGGTCTTGGTATTCGTCAGGTATCTGGCTGTATCGGCGATGAGTTGTAAAACCTTATCCAGTTCGAGATGGCTGGAAATGGCTTTCTGAACCTCGATGATTAATTGGTTCTCTTTTGTTCTTTTCTGGATGGAGGAAAATTGCGCATTTTTCTCGATGGTAAGCGCAAAAATCCTGGAATGGGATAAGGCTTGTTGTAAATCGACCGATGAGTATCCATTGATTTCATTAATGCCGACGACAAATACTCCCAAAGGTTTTTCATCATAGATCGGAACAATAAGGAATGAAGGAGCACTTGTGTCTGCGTTCTGGTCGAGCGGTCTTAACCAGGGATTGAGGTATAAAATGAAATCATCTTCGAGCGTTTTAATCTCAGGTTTTTCTTTATCAAACCAGTTATGAACGATCGGATTAGATAATTTTGCGAGCAGTTTACTTTTATCGATCTCACCGAGTTCTGCTTGATTGATAAGTGAACCATCCCAGGTAAAGATGGCGGAATAATCGTGTTTATACTGCTGCGAAATGTTCTGTAACAATCCTGTATAAATAATATCCATTGGCATCTTCTATGATTCAATAGTCATTAAAAATCGTTTAATAAACTGATTCCGCTTTTCCTGACAGTCATCATTTGTTTTAGTTTCATCGATCCATTTGATAGAGTGATAATGAAAGCGATATGATTATCAGATCATTGGGAGAATGTCTTTTCATATATTATTTTACAGGATTCTGTTGATCTGGCATCATGGTCAATATCAACTAATTCAAAATTAAGGATTTGGCAGGTATATCTGGACCGAAGGATTCTTGATTCCGGCATACACTGAGGCTGTGTTGAGATGTGCCACCGGTGAAATTCATTCCCGGTTTTCAAATGCCGAAGAAGACATTTCGATATCATGTCTAGATTACCTTGATCATGATTTTGTTGGTATTGATTTTGATTACAAATTCATACCATCAAAACGATCATTTTGTCTCTATAATGTAACTACAAAATAGTTTCGAACAATCTGGTATTGAAAGTGAGAACTGTTTTCAGGATGATTTGATTGTGGTTTAGCCACAGGCATATACGGCCATGTCTGACTATCGTTATACGCTTATTCAGGAATTACAAACCTCGCGTTATGACCTTAGTTGTCCAATTGAAATTGAGACGGGGGCTTTACTAATAGATAGTAAAACAAATAAGGTGCTGCTTCAATTACACCTGAATATCCTTGGAATTGATCACCATTACCTTTCATCCGTAACCCTTCGAATCAATTGTTTTGACGAAGTGGGTGATGGGGTTACTGGATTCAGCCCATATCGACATACGTTTACCGGGCTCAGTATTTTGGGCAAGACTTCTTTTGAGAATGAGATTCCCATTGTTTTAGATTCACTAGTGAGAAGGGTTGAAGTTGAAATTGAAAAGGTAGTATTTGAGGGCGGAAGTGAATGGTTTTCTTCTGGAGAATACGTTTTTCCTCCAGAGCAGAAAAGGATCGAAACCCTGAGCCTGGAATTGCGTGATCAGGTTAACAGAGACATTGGGCTTTTCTTACCTGATGAAAATCGTGACCATATCCGCTTTATTCCACAGCAATTGGATAATTGCTGGTTGTGTTCATGTGGAAGGCCCAATCGAAACAGGGAAGTGATATGTTGCCGATGCGGACTCTCACGTAAATGGATCTTCCGGAATCTGAGTGTGACGGGAATCACCTTGAATCTTGAGAAATATACTGAATCCTTGGTGCAATCGGTCAATGAGAAGGTGCTGCTCAAGAAACAGAGGATCATCCGCAGAAGAAAGTGGAACTTTCAGTTACAGAGAGTATTTCTCGCCATGCTGAGCGTTGGGGTGTTTTTGGTGTTATTTATTTCTTTTGGGAATCCATACATCCAGTATGTTCATGCGAATAACTTGCTGAGTAATGCCAAATTTGATGAAGCTATTTTGATCTATGAGACACTGGGTGAGTTTAAGAACTCTGACGAAATGATCAAAGAAGCAAATTACCAAAAGGCCTTTGACCGCCTGACCAATCAAAAATATGATGAAGCGCTCGCCCTATTTTTGATGAACGCAGATTACCGGAATTCGATGGAGATGGTCTCCGAAGTCAAATACCAGAAGGCGAATTACTTGCTTGGGAAAAAGAAATATGATGAATCAGCGTCGATATTTACCGGTCTCAATAACTACCGGAATTCCAGGCAATTGGCCCGTGAAGCCAATTATCAAAAAGCTAAAATGCTACTTGATCAGAATGAGTTTGAAGCTGCTGCTGCTGTGCTAAGCTTAACCAGCGATTATAAAGATAGCAAAAAGCTCTATAACAAAGCCTATTTTCTGTGGGGGATGCAACTGATGGGGCGAAATGAATGGAATGCGGCTAGAATTGCCTTAAGCAAAGTGGACAAGAAACTATACCCTGAAGTGTCAGCCCTAATGGATGATGCTCAAAAGAGGATTGACAAGGCGGAGAAAGAGAAGAAAGATAAAAAAGACAAGAAATGATGGATATGGATTGGCAGAAATCATTAATTGGGAATTAAATTTTTCAATCCAGGATTTTTATTGAATGGGAAAGCATTGACCGAAACCGCATTACACCATGCGGAATGAATTGAGGGATTTGCAGAGCACATCTGCGTCTGAAGAATCCCTGTACTAGATGCGAAAGTATTACAGATGATTATCAAAAACGCTGGTTCAATGCTACGTGAGAACATGTGCAAAGTACGAAGGTGATTATTGTTTCGATTGCACGCAATACCCGTGCGAAAAACTCAAACATATAGACCGGCGCTACCGCACAAAATATGGAATGAGTGTGATCGAGAATCTGGCACTCATCAGCGATTCGGGTATCGAGGCGTTTCTGGATCTTGAACGAAGCGGTGGCAGTCTTCACAAGGAATCCTGTGTGGACACGACCGCAAGTATTATTAAGATCATGAACCTCCAATACTTCGAACTATCACGAATTATTTCCCGATTTTGATGATAAAATTCACCTCCCGCTTGATTCGCGGATGAATATTCATTACCATATTAATCACACATAATCGTCAAAGGCTAGTGGTAAATCACAATCCACATTTGAGTTTTACAATTGAAAGGAGCAAGGAATGAAGTTCAAGTACCTGGGTAAGAACTACAACCGGCCAGATGCGATCGCCAAGGTAACGGGAAAAGCCGTTTACCTGGACGATATTAGACTGCCTGGCATGCTTCACACCGCCATCCTACGGCCTGAGTACGCGCACGCCAATATCCTCAGCATTTCCACCGAGGAAGCCGAAAAGATGCCTGGTGTTGTTAAAGTCGTTACCGGTAAGGGATGCAAATATCATTATGGCGACAATATCAGAGATCTAGTTCCAATGGCTGTCGATAAAGTGCGATATATCGGTGAGCCGGTTGCCGCAGTCATAGCTGATACAGCGGCGAATGCAGAAGCCGCGTTGGCGAAGATCCAGGTTGAGTACGAACCATTACCGGTATATATCGAAGGCCGCGAGGCCATGAAACCAGACGCCGTCCTCATTCATAAAGAGAATGGCAAGTACTGGCATTTGCCGCATATCAAACCCACTCCTGGAACAAACATTGCGAACACCTATCATTTGGTCAAAGGTCAGGGAGCTGAGGGTTTCAAGGACGCCGAGGTCATCGTTGAAGGTGATTTCGATTATCCGCTCGGTTCGTGTGCAGCCATTGAACCGCACGGCGCGATTGTGTGGTTCAAAGAAGACCATACCATCGATGTTTGGTCATCCTCCATTTGCCCGTTCATTATCCGTGAAGACCTGGCTCATTCTTATGGAGTTCCGGTGTCAGATGTACGGGTACGCATCCCTGACATTGGCGGGTGCTTTGGTTATAAATCAGACATCACCGTAGAACAAACCATCGCCTGGATCGCCAGTTTTGTTCCTGGGCGACCTGTCAAATGGGTGGCGACGCGGCAGGAAGATATCACTTCGACACTTCTCGGCCACGGCATCCGTTGCAAAATGAAAATTGGTGCAAAGAAGGACGGCAGACTTGTTGCCATTCAAAATGAAGTTGTTCACACTGGTGGTGCATATGCCGACACACCGGTTAATGTCACCATGGCTGCCACGCACAATTGCGCGGGCGGATATGAATGGGAACATTGTGATCTGATCGGATACACGGTATATACGAACACCCCGCCGGTGGGTGCATTCCGCGGTTACGGCCACCAGGAAGGGCAATTTGCTGTCGAGCGCTTGATGGATATCCTTGCCCGGAAATTGAATATGGATCCGATCAAACTGCGTGAGATGAATTACCTCTCCGAAGGCAAGACGAATTCACTTGGTGAAACCATCTGGAAAACGCATGGTGATATCCGCCAGTGCTCTGATTATGTTAAAGATACGGTTTTCAGCAAACCGAAACTTACCGAAGACGAGAACTATTATTACGGACGCGGTTTTGCAGCGGTCAGTAAATCTCCCAAGGGTGCATCCTTCTCCACCAAGGGCTGCTACATGAAGATGAACATTGATGGAAGCGTTAATGTGTCGATGGGCGGAGCAGAAGTAGGCCAGGGATTGCGGACTGTAGTGCGCCAGGTGACGGCTGAAGCACTCAAGATCGACCCCGAACGGGTTCGTGTTTACAATGACATCGATACACTGTATTCACCATATGAATGGCAGACAATTGGCTCGATGTTCACCACCCAGGGCGGGCGGGCAATTATCCGTGCAGCTGACAAGCTGATTGCGATCCTGAAGAATACTGCCGCCCAGGTGCTGAAGACAGACGTCGATTACCTTGATTACGATGGTGAATATGTCTTCCTGCGGAATGATCCCAGCATCCGCGTTTCGGTGAAGGAGATCAACCGGGGGTATATTACCTCGGATGGAATTACTGTCGGCGAGGTTGCCCAGGCCGTATCCGATGCCAGACTTCCGCGCTATATGAATCCAGATGCGAACGGACAGGGAAGCCTCGGGGTGAGTTATACCTTTGGCGCGACTGCAGCGGAAATCCGCATCGAAAAGAAAACCGGAAAGGTGATTGTCGATCACTTTACATCAGCTTTCGATATCGGACAGGTGATTAATCCCCAGCAGGCACGAGGATCCGTGACCGGCGGCGTAACCATTGGAATGGGAGCTGCGATTTCAGAAAAGGTTGAGTTTAGCGAAGATGGCAAGATCCTCAACCCGCACCTGTTCAAATATCACATTCCAACATACAAGGAAGCTCCGCAACAGGATGTTGAATTCATCGAGAATCCCGATGCAGTCGGACCATTTGGCGCCCGCGGAATCGGCGAGCATTCGGTCATTGGACCGGCTCCGGCCATCTTGAATGCTATCTACGATGCAGTGGGTATCGATTTTTATGAAATTCCTGTTACTCCAGACGTGCTTAAGAAAGCCCTGGAATCCAGGCAAGAGGTGAAATAATGGCAGAGAAAATTTCTTTTACCATCAATGGGCAGCCAACCACGGTCGAGGTCGATCCTGAGATGCTGGTCATCGATGTCATTCGTGAAGTACTCAACCTAACCGGCACAAAACGCGGCTGCGACAACTCAACTTGCGGTTCCTGCACCATCGTTGTGAACGGTAAAGCCACCAAGAGCTGCAATATGCCCGTAAAGAAAATTGCTGGTACGGATGTCTTAACAGTAGAAGGGCTGGCAAAAGGGATGGAACTGCATCCGATCCAGAAAGCAATTTCTGAATCTGGCGCGATCCAGTGCGGCTTTTGCACGCCTGGAATCGTGATGGAACTCTATGGGTTGCTGGAAAACAACCCGCAGGCCAGTCAACCTGAGATTGAAAGCGCACTCAACAAACATCTGTGCCGCTGCACAGGTTACGAACCCATCCGTGATGGGGCATTAATGGCGCAAAAGTTAATCCAGGAAAGAAAGTAACTACACTAATAAAAAATGGCCGTTCATCAATCATGAACGGCCATTTTTTGTTTTGAGAATCAGCCGTACCGGCCGGTGATGTAATCCGAAGTGCGTTTATCTTTGGGGGTATGGAAGATTTCTTTACCAGTTCCAAATTCAACCAGTTCACCCATGAGGAAGAAGGCTGCATAATCTGCCACGCGTACTGCCTGCTGCACATTATGAGGTGCAATGATGATGGTGTACTGGTGCTTTAATTCTCCCAACATTTCTTCGATATTAGATGTGGCAATGGGATCGAGCGCAGATGTGGGTTCATCCAGCATGATCACATCCGGTTCGAGTGCCAGTACCCGGGCGAGGCAAACACGCTGCTGCTGACCACCTGAAAGGCTATAGGCAGAATCTTTCAATCGATCGTTGACCTCTTCCCAGAGGAAAGATTGTCTTAGGGCTTGTTCAACCGCATGATCCAGTTTGTGCTTGTTCTTTTCACCAGCCATGACCAGGCCGTATGCAACGTTATCGTAAATCGACAACGGCAGCGGTACCGGGCGCGAAAAGACCATGCCAATCTTCCGCCGCAATTCGATCACATCCATTTTAGGATCAAGGATGTTTTGTCCCTGGAAAAGGACTTCGCCTTTCATTTCTTTAACATCGGCCAGATCATTCAATCGATTCAACACGCGCAGGAAGGTTGATTTTCCGCCACCGGCAGGGCCAAAGAGCACGGTAATTGCCTTGGATTCGATCTCCAGCGAGATGTTCTTCAAACTCTCGTTATCGTCAGAGTAACGCAGAGACAGGTTCTTGATCACAAATTCGTTCATAATGTCACCATTGACGTTTGGCGCGTGCGCGCGAACGGATGAGAGTGGCGATCAGGTTCATGCCCAACACGAAGATCAAGAGAACAAGCACCGTTCCGTATTGTATTGAAATGGGCATGCCTGGAATCTGGGTCGAGATGACAAAGATGTGATAAGGCAGGGCCATGGTTGCATCGAGAGGTGATTGGGGCAGCATGGGGAGGAAGAAGGTAGCACCGGTGAAGAGGATGGGGGCGGTTTCGCCAGCGGCGCGTTCCAATCCCAGGATCACTCCGGTGATGATACCTGGCAGCGCTTGCGGCAGAACCACGCGCCTGACGGTTTGCCATTTGCTGGCACCGAGCGATGTGGACACCACCCTAAAGGAGTTGGGTACACTGCGTAATGCTTCTTCTGTGGTACTGATGATGGTGGGAAGGGTCATGATCGATAAGGTCAATGAAGCGGACAGGATGCTCGTACCGAACTTGAGGAAAACCACGAATAATCCCAGACCAAAAAGCCCGTATACAACGGAAGGGATGCCAGCAAGATTGATGATGGCAATACGAATGAGACGGGTGAGGGTGCTTTCTTTTGCATATTCGGAAAGATAAATCCCTGCCATAACTCCCAAAGGAACAGAAAAAATGGCTGTTCCAATGGTCAGGTAGATGGTCCCTACAATTGCGGGCAGGATACCCCCTTCGCGCATCCCATTGGAGGGTGAAGCGGTAATGAACTCCCAACTCATGGCAGGAGCACCCTTGATAAGTATGTACGCCACCAAACCCAGGATGGGGATGACAGTCAGCAGGGTAATCAGGCGTAACCCCATAAAACCGATCTTTTCGGCTGTCTTTTCCTTGCGGTATTTTGGCGCGGTGGTCATGAGAGCAGCCTTTCTGAGCGCTGCCTGGATTTGGTGCTGGCAAGACTGGCAAAGATGTTAATGACCAGGGATAAGAGGAAGAGGACGATGCCGATTAGAAACAGCACCTGGTAATGCTGAGATCCGGCAGCAACTTCTCCCATTTCTGATGCAATGGTTGCGGTCATGGTGCGGATGGGGGTAAAGAGTGAATTGAGACGGACTGGCATGGTAGCTGCGTTGCCTGTGACCATCATGACGGCCATTGTCTCACCCATGGAACGGCCGATGCCCAGCATTACTGCAGTTAACACTCCGCTCTTGGCGGCCGGAAGGGTGACATCCCAGATCGTCTGCCAGCGGGTGGCACCCAACGCCAGGGATGCCTGGCGGTATGAATTGGGAACTGTGTTCAGTGCGTCTTCAGCAACCGAAACGATGGTGGGAATGGAGATCAATCCCAGCAAGACTGCACCTGTAAAAGCCGTCAGGCCGGTTGGGATATCCAGGAATTTACGAATGAAGGGGACGAATACCAGGATACCGATAAAGCCGAGTACCACGGAGGGAATACCGGCGAGGATTTCTATGATGGGTTTCAGAATATCCCGAATCCAGGGCGGGGCAACTTCAGAAAGGTAAACGGCTGCACCGATTCCAAAGGGAAGAGCGATGAGGGTGGCCACTACTGTTACGAGGATACTCCCCAGGATCAGAGGGATAATCCCAAAATATCCTTCAATGGGATACCAACGGACAGACAGCAAGGTCTTGAGAGGAGTGCTAGCGAGGGCAGGGAGGCCTTCACGGAGGAGGAAAAAGAGGATAAGTAAAACAAAGAGGATACTTGAATATCCGGTGATTCGAATAACGCTATTGATGAATCGGTCGTTTCTTTTTTTCTTCTGGTCCATTGCAATCCTATTACCGGTTCTGAACGGGAACAAATCCCAATTCTCTGACAATCTCCTGAGCTTCAGGTGTAAAGATCCAATCCAGGTATTCTTTAATCGCTCCGGTGGGTTGATTCTGAGTATACATGTAAAGATTTCGGGAAATCAGGTACTCATTACTGGTAACGGTTTCAGCGGAAGGGATCACGAAGTTATCCGGCTGGCCGGGCGACGAAATTCCGAGTACCTTGACCTCGCTTGTGATATATCCGAGGCCGTCATACCCGATGGCATTCGGGTTGTCTCGTACTTCAGCGATAATTCCTTCAGACGACGGCAGCAGAAGGGTGTCAGCTGCGAATATGGTCGGATCCTCTGCATTGCCTTTCCGGACTACAGATTCAAGGAAGTACACATGGGTGCCAGAGTTCGTCTCGCGTGAGAGGCGTACGATCGGGCGATCCTCACCGCCGACTTCGCTCCAGTTATTGATCTCACCACTGTATATCTTGGAAAGTTGGTCGAGGGTAAGGTGGTCTACGGGATTGGCGGGGTTAACAATGACTGCGATGGCATCTCTAGCGATAACAAACTCCTGGGGTGAGAGGCCGGCAGATTTTGCTTCTTCCAGTTCTTCGGGTTTGATCTGACGCGACGCGTTGGCAATATCGACTGTCTTATTAATCAGTGCGGTAATTCCTGTACCAGACCCCCCACCGGTTACGGAAATGCGCACACCGGGATTGACCTGCTGGTATTTCTCAGCCCAGGCAAGTGCAAGATTGACAATGGTGTCAGAGCCTTTGTTTTCGATGTATTCGTTCTGCTGAATTGCAGTTTCACCGGCAGTGGATCGTGGAGTACAACCGGCTGCCAGAATGAGTATGATTAAAATGACTAAAAATCTCCGCATGTAATCCATTATATTCGATATCCGCAAGGTTTTGGACATGAAACAATTTTAATAAAATCCACAGTAATTAGAAAAATGAATGAGGTATAATCAGGCGGCTAGAGAAGTGGAAAGAGGATTACCTATGGACTTTGGAACAATTCAGCAAGTGGATATCGACGAGCAAATGCGGTCCGCATATCTTGATTACGCCATGAGCGTGATCGTATCGCGTGCTCTTCCAGATGCGCGGGATGGATTAAAACCGGTTCACCGGCGCATCCTGTATGCCATGTTTGACATGGGAATCCGATCAAATTCGGCGTTCAAGAAATCCGCCCGTATCGTCGGTGAAGTTCTCGGTAAATATCATCCACATGGTGATTCAGCCGTATACGATGCCATGGCGCGTATGGCGCAAAATTTCTCCATGCGTTATATGCTGGTAGACGGACAGGGCAACTTTGGATCGATCGATGGCGATGCACCAGCCGCGATGCGTTATACCGAGGCCAGGCTGCATGCCACTGCTGAAGAAATACTGGCAGACATTGACAAGGAAACCGTTGATTTTGTCGATAATTTCGACGGATCATTAAAAGAACCAGCAGTATTGCCGTCACGTTTGCCAAATCTGCTGCTCAACGGTGCTTCGGGAATTGCCGTGGGTATGGCAACCAGCATTCCCCCACACAACCTGCGCGAGATATCCAATGCAATCGGTCACTTAATTGATAACTATGACCGCATCGATGAAGTATCCACTGAAGAACTAATGCATTTTGTCCAGGGTCCAGATTTTCCTACAGGTGGTATGATCGTTGGACGCGACAGCATCCAACAGGCATATAGTACGGGCCGGGGACGGCTTGTGGTGCGCGGCATGGCACACATCGAAGAGATGAAGGGCAACCGGCACCGGATTGTTATTACCGAAATTCCTTACCAGGTAAATAAAACCGGATTGATCGAACGAATTGCCGAGCTGGCACGCGATGGAAAGCTGGATGCCATCTCGGATCTACGTGATGAATCAGACCGGCGGGGAATGAGTATTGTCATTGAATTAAGACGCGGCGCGGCACCCAAGCAGGTGCTTAACCAGCTGTATAAATATACGCCGCTGCAGTCAACTTTTTCTGTGCATTTTCTGGCGCTGGTCAATGGTGAACCCCGCTTGCTCTCACTCAAACGAGCTCTGCAAATATATATTGAACACCGGGATGAGATCATTACCCGGCGCTCCAAATTCGAACTTGATAAAGCAAGAAACCGTGCCCATATACTGGACGGCTTGCTGATTGCCCTGGCAAACCTGGATGATGTGATTAAAACCATCCGTGAATCCAAAGACGCTGACACAGCCAGAGAACGATTGATGTCGAGGTTCAAGCTTTCCGAACCACAAGCCCAGGCGATTTTGGATATGCAGCTGCGCAGATTGGCCGCGTTGGAACGGCAGAAGATCGAAGATGAACACCGCGAAGTCTTGGCACGGATCGCATATCTTGAGGACTTACTCGAGCATCCGAGAAAAATCCTGGGGTTGATCAAGGAAGATCTGACAGCCGCAAACGAAAAATTTGGTGATGAACGGCGGACGCGCATTATTGGAGAAACCCACGAGGAGTTGAAGGAAGAAGATTTGATTCCTGATGAATCAGTTCTGATCACATTTACTCAAAAGGGGTACATTAAGCGGGTTGCCGCAAATCTTTACCGCACCCAGGGTCGAGGCGGGCGTGGTGTATCAGGGCAGACGGTGCGCGAAGAGGACGAGATCTTGTTCCTGATTCCTGCACGTACCCTGCATACTGTGCTCTTTTTCTCAGATCGGGGCAAGGTTTATTCTGAAAAGGTTTACCAGATTCCGGATGCCAATCGTACGGACCGGGGCATACCGATTGTTAATGTACTCTCGCTGGATGCCGGTGAGAAGATCACTGCCGCGGTATCCATTCCCAATTTTGAAGAGGGTTCGTATTGCACCATGGCCACACTTAACGGCCGAGTAAAACGCGTTGCACTGTCAGAGTTTTCCAGCGTCCGTCCTTCAGGCTTGATCGCCATCTCACTTGAAGACAAGGATCAGCTTTACTGGGTCAGATTAACGAGCGGAAAGAACGAGATCATCATGGTCACCCGCCAGGGACAGGCGCTGAGAATCGATGAATCCGATATTCGCAGCATGGGGCGCCAGGCAGCTGGAGTGACTGGAATCAAGCTGAAAGGCGATGATCTGCTCGCTTCGATGGATGTGATCGAGCCTAATGGGCAGTTGTTGGTGGTTACCGAACGAGGTTATGGGAAGCGCTCAAAATTGGAAGAATATCCCGCAAAGGGAAGGGCGACCAGCGGAGTAGCGACGATTGATCAGAAGAACCTGCCAAAGATTGGTCAAATTTCTTCCGCAAGGGTCGTACAGGAGGCCGATGAAATTTCGATTATTTCCTCCGGCGGAATCATGCTGCGTTTGAAAGTAAAAGATATTTCAATGAGCGGGCGCGCCACGCGCGGTTTCAAATTGATGGATTTGGGCAACGAAGATGTTGTGGCATCAGTGGCAAAGATTTCGAATGCTGACCTGCAGAAGGCGGACAACGGAGAAGAAGGCGCTCCAAAGGAATAAACAGTGAAAACCCCGGCGTTATTTGCCGGGGTTGATTTTATCTTCAGCATCAATTTGTTAGCCGTGAGTTAAATTGGGGGATATACCTTCTGGAAAAGAATCAGCATGAAAGCCCCAATAATTACTACCATCAGGAAGAGAAAGCAGGCGATGATGAACCGCTGCGGAGCAGTCATTCCCAGAAACTGGCCGGTGTTTTTATTAAGGGTATATCCGGTGTGTTGTTCTTCTTCCAGCGACACATCCGGAAATTCAGAATTTACCGAGTTACGCAGATCATCCAGCATGTAGTCCTCCCGAACCGGTTGATGTACCCGGGCGCAGATGCACATCACCGATTTCAAAACTCATTTCCTGTCCGTCTTCTAGTTCCAATACCAGGTTGCCCTGGGAATTTATGCCTTTCATTTTACCTATTATAGATGGTTTTTCTGAATGTTCAATACGAACGGGTTCACCGATAAAGGCCAGATGATCTTCCCATGTCTTCATAAACTCTGGTGATCCAAGTTTTGGCCGCCAGTGATCAAGCGAAAGCAATACGTTCTGCAGGATTTCAAACCGGTCAATGGAAAGTGATTTTTCGTTCTCGAGGCTGGTTGCAGGGAATTGCTGGAGTTCTGAAGGGGGGACAGAGCCGCGGGAAATGTTGATACCGATTCCCATGACGATCCCAGTCAATTCGCTGCCCATCCAGGATGCTTCGACCAGTATCCCGCAAAACTTCTTCCGGTTGATGAGCACGTCATTTGGCCACTTGATTTCTACCGCTGCACCCAAACATTTTTCAACGGCTTCGCGCACAGCAATTCCGCATAACGGCGAAAATAACGGGATCATTTCTTTTTCATGAGGTTGCGGTTTCAAAATCAGGGTGAAGGCCAGTGAGGATCCGGGGTGGGTGACCCAACGCCGGTCGAAACGCCCGCGGCCTTTCGTTTGCTCATTGGCGATGACCAGTGAAAAGTCTTCCGCTCCAGAATGAATCCAGGCGAGCGCTTCATCGTTGGTGGATCCGATCGACTCGAAATATTTGAATTGGCGAACCCTGGTGGGAGATAAGTAAGTCTCTAGCAATGTATTCATCTTGCCCTCATTGTACCGTTAAAGCGAAAAAGCGGCCTTAGCCGCTTTTTCGGGTAGGATGGAATGGAAGGTTATTTGGCGATAATTTTGATGCTCTTGGGTTTGGCCTCTTCCGCTTTGGGGATGCGGATGGTGAGGACGCCGTCTTTCATAGATGCTTCGATCTTATCTGGTACGATTGGATCATCGATTTCGATCGACCGGCTGAATTTTCCAACCGGAAGCTCGGAGAACAGGTATTCAGCATTCTCATCGCGGATGTCCTGGTATTCACCTTCGATGGTCAGCAATCCATTATTGAACTGGATGTTGACTTCGTCAGCACTCAGACCCGGAAGCATACCGGTAAGGGTATATTCATCATTGGCGGACTTCATTTCCATGGGGAAGGAGAGAACTCTTTCAGCATTGAACGAATTCTCGATCATTTTTCTCATCATGCGGCGGCGAGCTTCTGCTACCATCTCAGGATTTCTTACGTAAAGTGTCATTTCAACCTCCATTAGATTCGCTTTTGTTTTATGAGTCTATTCTAGGGTGATGATATTTGAGATAGATTAATGAAATATATAAACGATATTAATATTTCCTTACGGCAAGTCAGTTGTGGTATGATGGGCAGCGTTGGAGACGAACTATGGAAGACAGAATTACAATCATCGAAGGTCCCCCTCCAGTTTTTGAGCATATTGACGATGGGTGGCCACTGGGGCTGAATGAAGCTCCATCTTATTATGGAATGGCACTGACCAGGCTGCGGACGTTCAACGGTCCGGCGCTCGTGGAGCGCTGCCACCGTGCCTGGAATCAGAATGAACCCATTTATTTACATTACCGGAATGAAATGGGATTGGAAAGCAAGGTACCGATCCTGGCTATCAGGGCCAGCGAAGTGGAAGAAGGACAAGTCCTGTACCTGTGGGTCAGGAATACTGCCGCTGATCCGACCTTGGATTAAACATAAAGGTTGAACACGAATCCCGGAATCCGATCCATTCCGGGATTTGCCTTAAAAATGATACACATCTGGGTGAGGGGGGCACCCAAATGTGTATCAATTAATAATATACTACATTTGAATCAGGTAATCAAGTATTTTTAAATGGATTTAAATAATTGGTGCCCCAGGAGGGACTCGAACTCTCAACCTAAGCGTTAGGAGTGCTTTGCTCTGTCCTATTGAGCTACTGGGGCAACACACACGATTATAGCATTGCCGATACCCATCTTCAAGGGTAATCGAGCCGGCAGGAGGAAAGGCATGAAATCCGCAAGTGTCGAATTGACGGGCAAAACAATCGAAATTAACGTTGGAAATGCGATTTACGGCGGCAGTTTTGTTGGAAAAATTGAAGACGGCAAGGCAGTTTTTGTGCCCTTTGTATTGCCAGGTGAAAGGGCGAGGGTGCTCGTTACCGATGAAAAGAAAAACTTTGCCCGAGGAACCCTGGTGGAACTCCTGCAGCCATCACCGGCGCGGATTACTCCCCGATGCCCGCATTTTGGTGAATGCGGAGGATGCCATTACCAACATCTTCCCTATTCCAGGCAGCTCGAAATCAAGCGATCCGTCGTCCTGGAACAGTTTGCACGCATCGGAAAATTCATCGATCCAGCCGTGAAGGAGGTGACCCCTTCACCAGATGAATGGAATTACCGCAACACGGTTCAGTTCCACGTGGCGAAAAGCGGCAAGCTGGGATTTCAGAAAAGCAGCAGCAGCGATACGATCGAAGTGACGCAATGCCATCTACCGCAGCAGCCCATTCTGGATTTGTGGCCGCAGCTTGACCTTGACCCGGAATTGCAGATCGAGCGGGTGTCGATGCGCGTTGGATCTGACGGGGAAGTAGTGGTTGGTCTAGAAGGTGAATTAGCAGAACCTCCGGATTTCAGCCTTGATTTTCCGCTTTCAGTCGTGCTGCTGGCGCAGGACCGCGATCTTGTGCTTTCGGGTGAGCCGACGAGCCGATTCATGGTGAGGGGAGACGAGTTTATTGTCAGCGCTCGATCGTTTTTCCAGGTGAACTTGGGGCAGGCTGAAGCAATGATCGAGCACGTACTAGGACTCGTGGATTTTAGCAATGATATGACCGTGTTCGATCTCTACTGTGGTGCGGGTTTGTTTTCAAGGTTCGTTGCGCCCCTGGTAAAGGAGTTGGTGGGGGTGGAGTTTTCGGAGAGTGCCTGCAACGATTTTGCCGCGAACATGGACGCGTTTGATAACACGTCTTTGTACGTAGGCGCAGTCGAGGAAATCCTGCCGGGATTGGATTCGAAACCCGACGCGGTTATACTCGATCCGCCGCGGGCAGGGGTGGCTCCCCGCGCACTGCAAGCGCTGGTAAAGGCAAGCCCAAAACACATCGTGTATGTTTCCTGCGATCCCACCACGCTGGCACGCGACTGCCGTGCCCTGGTTGACGGCGGATACCGGCTGGAAAGCATCCAGCCTTTTGATCTATTCCCCCAGACATATCATGTTGAGACGGTAGTGTTGTTGAGGAGAAATGAACCTTGATTTACACACCGGTGACTATAAACCAAGTTTTTAAGAGAGAAAATGGTACAGAAGAGAAGATTTGAAATATTTGGAATTCCCACAGTTGAGTGGGGGGAGCGGAAAGAACGCGTGTTTGTGGCCGTGCACGGGTATATGTCCAACAAGGAAGATACAGTCATCCAAATCCTTGCGGAGACGGCCGCTGAAAAAGGCATTCAGGTGTTGAGTTTTGACCTTCCACAGCACGGCGACCGGAAAGAGCGTGATGCCTTATGCAAGGTTGAAAATTGTGTCGCTGATCTGCGCACGGTCATTCAGTATGCAAAACAAAAATGGCAAAGCATCGGGGTCTTTGCATGCAGCATGGGAGCATATTTTAGTCTGATGGCATATGAGGATGAAAACTTGACACAGGACCTTTTCGTGTCACCAGTTGTGGATATGGAGCGCATCATCAGGAATATGATGCGAACGTTCAGTATTACCCCGGAGCGGCTACAGGAAGAGCAGGTAATTGAAGTTGCGACCGGACAGAAGATGTATTGGGATGATTATTGCTATGTGAATGAACATCCAATCCGCACATGGAACGTTCCAACAGCGATCCTTTACGGTGCAGAAGATGATTTATGTGAGCGAGAAAAAACCGTTGGCTTTTGCAATCAATTTCATTGCCAGTTGGAAATCGTTCAGCAGAGCGGACACTATTTCCACACACCGGGGCAATTGTCAGCCTATACGACCTGGTTAAGGAAAAATATCATCTAGCTTTGGAAATTTTAGTCAGGGCAGCCTGTTTCATCGATGATCAATTAATAAGGCAAAAAACAATGACTATCGGTAATCATAAAAACAAAAAGATCAACTTGAGACCTCACCACATCCTCTGTTTGTCACTTTTTGAGGGCAAAGGTTATAACGAGGAATTTACTGCAAACATCCGGAAAATATTGGATAATTTTCAAAATTTAGAAATCGTGTCTTGTGCAGATGACGTTTGCGTGTGCTGCCCGAATAATATTCACGGCGAATGCAGCCTGGGCGAAGACGACGTGCGCAATAAAGATCGAAACGCGTGTAGAGGTTTAAATTTGGAAATTGGTGAAATCTCTGTAGAAAGCATCAACCATAAACTGGTAATGCTTACCAAGACAGATTTCGAGACGTGCTGCAGTACCTGCAGATGGTACAAAGGGAATGTGTGCAGGTTCGAAAAGATCAAGCAGTTTTGATCTACCGGGTGGTCGTTTTCTCTGGGGCAGTGACCGGAGAGAAGAAAGGAAAAACGGATGGAACCATTTCGAATGATTACGACAGAACGATTGTCAATCCGCAAACTTGAGCCAGCCGACACTGCTGCTTTTTTTGCATATCGTTCACTCCCGGATGTTTACGAATATCAAGCATTTCGGCCGGTGAAGATTTCTGATGCCGAGGATTTGGTCAAAGGAATCCCGGAGGCCCCAAATGTTCCGAATACCTGGTTTCAACTAGCCGTGTGCCGAATTGCGGACGGCCAATTGATCGGAGATGTTGGACTTCATTTCCTTGATGATGGGGCGCAAGTTGAGATTGGCTACACCATAGATCCTGATTACCAGGGGCAGGGATATGCCCATGAAGCGCTAAGCGTGATCATTGATTACCTGTTTGTCAAATTGAAAAAACATCGGATCATCGCCTCGGTTGATCCCAACAATATTAAATCTGTCGTTTTGCTTAACAAGATCGGGATGAGGAAAGAGGCTCATTTCGTGAAAAGTCTCAGGATTGACGGCCAGTGGGTTGATGATTGCGTTTATGCGATGCTGGATGAAGAATGGAAAAAGCGGTAGGCAATGGGATTCCAGATACATCAGGGTAGGTGATCATTTTTCAGGACATGCCAGGCCGGGAAAAACCATTTCCCAATCTAGCATAATCCTTGCATCTTTTTCGTAAAGAGTTGCTATAATAATTGCGTATAGGATGCTAATTCAAGAATTGTTCGGATTCTTTGTGGAGGATATATGAAGAAAGTTGCCAGACTGATTCCTGTATTACTGCTGATTGCATTGTTTACCGCCTCCTGCCAGGGCTTGTTTGGCGGTAATGAGGAGGTACCAACGGCTGAAGCTCCAAACCTGACCTTAACGGCTTTGTTCGATACCAGTTTGAACATTCCGCCTACTGTCACTCCGCAGCCGGCAATGACCTCAACTGAAGTACCCACTGCGGTACCTTCAACGGCTGTTCCAACCAACACCGTGGCTGCAACCACGGCACCGACCACTGCACCCACGACGGCTGTGCCTGCTCCAGCACAGCGCAGCGGAGCCCAGATGAGGGCGGCTTATCTCACCACTGAGCCGGTGATGGATGGAACGTATGCCGAGTGGGTTGATAAAACCAATAAATACGGGGTTCCTTACGTGGTCTGGAAACCAGCCAACTGGAAGAACGCAGCAGACCTGGAGGGCGCATTTGCGGCTGCCTGGGATGATGATTATCTCTACATTTCGGTCAAAGTAACGGATGACGTTTTTGCCCAGACACAAACTGGCAGCAAGCTTTACCTGGGTGATTCCGCAGAAATCCTGATCGATGCGAACCTGTTGGGAGATTTCTACGTTCAGTCATTGGACAACGATGATTTCCAATTCGGAGTTTCACCTGGAAATCCCGACAAGGATATCGACCCGGAGGTTTACCTCTGGTATCCTTCCGGCAAAGCGGGAACGAAGACCAATGTACTGGTTTCTTCATTGTTTGAGGGAGCCAACACGGTTTACCGGGTGGAAGTGGGCATCCCATGGTCGATGCTTGGAATTACTCCTACCAACGGTATGCGCCTTGGATTCGCTGTCTCTGTCAGTGATTGCGATAATACCAGCACTCCATCACAGGATTCGATGATTTCAACGGCACAGTACCGTAATTTCCTGAACCCCACTACCTGGAACGAATTGGTTTTGGTGAAGTAGCGTCACGGATAATAAGTAATCAGGCTGTCCAGAATGGACAGCCTGATTTATTTTTAAAACAGGATAGCGGCTAATTCTGACCGGTATTTTCGCGTCTGTTCTCCTTCAGGATCGAGCAATTCGAGCAGACCGAGGATGACAAGCTTAGCCCGGTCTTTGCGATACCGCTTATCCTGGCGCAGCACATCCAGCAAACCATCTATACTGGCAAAGATATTCCCGCGTGAGGCAAGACGCAGCGAGTTTACAAAAGCAGCGTCCAGGTCGGTTTCTGCGGGCAGCTTGTTACCGCGAAAATCTTCCATGGCTTTGATCAACGGGACGAGCTGCTCGGCAGCATTGTATTCCTGGCTGGCCGGGAATGTCTTATAAATCTGCATCGCGTCAGCGGATTGACCTTTAAGCAGGCTGACTTTCATGATCCCTAATAGACTTGTTGGATGCTGGTCGTTCAACTCCAGAGCTTCAAGGAAAGCCTCTTCTGCAGCAGTCACGTCACCTGCAGCAAGCAGACTGTTCCCCTTTTGTGCGAGCAGATCTGAGGGCTGCGGCGGAAGAATTTTATTGATGAATTCACGAACAAGATGCTCGGGGATCACTCCTGCAAAGTCCGACACCCGCCGTCCCTGGCTGAAAGCGATGACCGTGGGAATGGTGCGCACACTGAAACGCAAGGCCAGGTTGGGGTTGGCATCCACATCCACCTTGGCCAGCCTGAATCCACCCTCTGCTTCATTGGCAAGTTTTTCCAACAGTGGGGTAAGAATGCGGCACGGTTTACACCAGTCAGCCCAGAAATCAACGATCACCGGTACGTTTTGTGAGTAGGCGATTACATCGTATTCAAAGCTTGATTCATTGACTGAAACAATAAAATCCGACGGCATTTTTTCTCCCAGTTAGTTTTGTGTGCTCTCAATCAAGTTATTCGCCTTCACCACCGCCTTCCGGAGGAGCGGAAGGCTGGTCAATCCTGATGATTTCACCGTGAACGTCGAGAACTACCCGGAAACCAAGCATTCCCAAATAGGCACGCGTGTTTTCTGGAATACCCATATCCAGCATCATTTCATATTGCTTTTCGATATTCTTTAATTGGTTTTCCAGGATTGCATGCGTGAAAAGATCATCCTGCCCCATCATCCTGGCTGCCTGATCAGCGATAAGATCTTCGTTGCCGGAAATCTGTCCACCCAATGTGCGGAGGATCTCCAGGTCAATGGGTCTGGAGGGAATATGACGAAGAAAGCCAGCATCGTTGATCACGTAGCACGGTTCTTCACCGATTTTAGCAATCCCAACCGGCTGGTCGAATTCGTCGATCACTAAACCTTTGAATAATGGTTCATCAGACATATCATTTTCCTATATGTATTATAAAACAATCCACCGTTCGAGTGGATTCTGTCGAACGAACAAAGGTTACAAAACTACTGTAACCTTTGTTCCTCCGTTCTTATACGCTCTTTGTTCTTCATACGGAACGTTGGGAAGCGTCCAGCGGTAGACCCATTTCGCTGCTTCTGAAGGCAGGTTAATACAACCGTGACTGCGCGGCCTGCCAAAGTCATTGTGCCAGTAAGTACCGTGGAAGGAAATGCCGTCTTCGGTGAAAAAGGTGACCCAGGGAACACCTGGCAGGTCATACGTGGTGGCAGTGGCCTTGTTGCCGTTGATCATATGGCGGGAGGGTCTTTTGTAATCCGTGGTGAAATCGCCGGTTGGGGTCAAGTAGTGATCGTAGAATTCGGTTCCACCTGAACAGCGGAACATTTGGACGGGCATTTCACCCTCATAAGCCACGACGATTTGATCCCGCAGGTGGACTTCAAGTTTTTTATCTGCTGCTGGAATATTCGGCGAGAGGGTGGTTGTTTCTTCCGGGGGAATGATACGAAGATGGGAAGCTTGAACGTAGTATCTGAATTGGTAGAAATCTTCAAGAACCTCGTACCAGGTTTCACCTTTGTCATCCTGAAGCATATCAAGGATCCAATGTGTGGTTGAGTAATATAGACGGTATGCAACCAGTTTCTTGAAGATTGGATTCCAGATCGCGTCGGTAAACGGGACGGTTACTTCTGCCAGGACGCCTTTTTCAGGGATGGAGACGGCGGCATCATTTTTCCTGATTTCGACCGGCTGTACACTTCCGGAGTGAACGTAACCTTCGCCATTCATCAGATACCATACTTTATTGTGAGCAGGTTCTCCAAGGCCAATTTCCACCTTGTTGATCGGCATCACCAAGTCTTTCCACAACGTGCGGATCAGTTTGCCTTCCAGGCTGGGAGAATCGTACATATCCACTTTGTTGGTGGTGATGCGGCCCAACCCGGCTTCTCCCGAAGTCTGTGTGAGAGATTCAGCGTATGCAAAGGTGGATTGACTCAATGCAAGCAGGGAGACCAGGGATATGCTGCTGAGCCTGAGGAAGTCGCGTCTTGATAACGAATGGATGTCCAACGCGTTGGCCATATCGATCAATAGTGAATGTTCACCAGTGTGCCAACCGAGGCCCAGTTGAAGAGCCACTCTGCATCGCTGGTACGCATGTTCACGCAACCGTGACTCATCGGCACGCCAAAATTGTTGTGCCAGTAGGTACCGTGGATTCCGTATCCCGAATAGAAATACATGGTATACGGGACATCCGGCAGATAGTAACCAGGCCCTGACATATCGGTGTAAAGGTATTTGACATAAATGTTATATTGACCGGTTACCGTTGGGTGGGCTGAAACGCCAGTGGATACTACAAATGATCCGACGATCTCATCCCCGTTGTATGCATATAGCATCTGGTCACCGAGGTCGATGTCGATCCAGTAACCTGAAACATCGGCTGCCGGCTCATCAGGGTTGGAAATTGTGACGGGTGCAACAGTTGGCTGCGGCAGAGGAGTGTTCGTCGGCCAGGGCGTGTAGGTTGCCGTGGGGGTATGAGTGGGAGTGGAGGTGGGGGTTGGAGTAAAGGTTGCCGTGGCAGTAGGCGTAAAAGTTGCCGTTGGGGTGGGTGTTAGGGTGGGTTTATTCAGAGCACCAGCAGGGATCGGCGCAGACGAACTGCGCGCCAGGGCGATCCAACCAGGCATTGCCGCCCACACAACCAGGGCTGTACCCAGAATTAGCAGAGTGATGATAAGTGTGGCAATCCAATTCCCGCTGCGTTTCTTTGATGCCGGTTTGGCTTTTCTGACGGGCTTCTCTTTTTTGGGAGCAGGCTGGACCGGCTGTTCTCTCAGCTGGTCAATCACGCTTATGGGTGTCGATGGTTCTTTCGAAGCGGGTACCTCCGGAAGGATAAATGGTGGCGTGGTAACACCGCCCTGATTCGCAGGTGAAACCACTCTTACTGGCTGTGTGTCACCTTTTGACTGGGTTATTGGAGGTACCGAGTTTTCGATAGAAATCTGAGATAAACGTTGCAATGCCCATTGCATACCTTTTGCGGCGCGTTCACTCTGCGGATTGATTGCCAATGCGCGCTGCAAGTAAGCCATACTTGCCGTGGGATTAGAGATTGCAGCCAGAATTAGCCACGGTTCTTCGCTATCGGGATAGAGGCGGGCAGCCTTTAACGCCCAGCGCCTGGCCTCCATGTTGTTGTGCTGTTGGAGACCAGCCCTGGCATTGAGAAGTGCCATTTTGAAATCGATGTTATTCGAATCACTCATGGGGTTGGCTGTATTGTTGCAACATTCTCATTACGGATGAAGCAAAGCAATCCGTCAACGATTCCTTGAGCCACCAGGTCGGGTTGTTGGGTTAATACCTGGCGGTCAAGATTCATGAAGCCTGTTTCGATGATTGCGGCGGTTGTTTCCGTGTGAATTTCATCAAAGGCGTGGTAGTAGGTCATGTCGTTCGTCACCGAGTTGGCTAAATATTTAAGCCCCGTATCCGCCTGGTATCGATCAGCCATGCAGAGAACAAGCCTGGATGCTTTCTCAGGATAAACACTGTTGATTGCTGCGGTCACTTTAAAACCTGTGGCCTCATCGGCAATCCACTCGCAGGTATCGCTGTGAATGGAAATCAAGGCAATTCCCTGGTATAGCGAAAGCCTGGAATCGAACTCCTCTAAAAGATCAACCGTATAACCTTCAGCCATCAGCTTTTGCTGAACAAGCGTGGCGATGGTGAGATTGACCTGTTCTTCAGTCAGGCCATCGGGGCAGACCGAGCCCGAATCATTCTTCCAATGGCCGGATACGATACCGATTCTGCCTGTTGAAGTACTGGCCACATTGTTTACAGGAGCAACCACGGTGGGGTTAGCCTGCCAGGCCTGAAAGACGCGTTCCAGCGTTTGACCTGAGAAAAGGTTGTTGGGAGTGAATAACGTAAAGAGGGAAGCCAAAAGGAATGCGTATACACCAATGGATTGAATACTGCCGAATATGCTAAATTTCCCTTTTTCAGGTTTGACTGACGATTCAACGGGGATACCAGCATCCGGGTTAACTGGTGAACCTGTATTTTGATCAAGAAAAGGCGCTTCAGGATTGGTTGGCAAGGGGTCGCTCATCATATTTCCTATACTTGAGAATTATAGCAAGGATTGTGCCAATATCGAACAAAAAATTCATACTAATTCGTGCTTGACTTCGAGTAAATCAAACAGTATAAACAATGAAGCAGCGATTACTTCCAAATTATAAAAATTTATAAATGAAGTGCCATTCCGGATTGATTTCATCAAGGACAGGTCTTTCATTTGGAAATTAACCAGGATCACATGACGACATCTCTTCTTACCCCTGAAGAACGTGTGTATTTGCTTAAACTGGCACGGGACTCTATTACAGACGCCGTCCTGCACAAACCTGCCCCACAAATCTCGCTTGATGCGCTTTCACCTGCTCTGAGAGAACCCGGGGCTTCATTTGTTACGTTAACCATCGAGGGAGAATTACGAGGCTGCATTGGCTCTCTGGAAGCCCATCAGAGCCTGGCTGAAGACGTCAGGGAACGAGCTACACAGGCGGCGATAGAAGATTACCGGTTCCCTCCTCTATCAAAAGAAGAAATCGATTTGATCCAAATCGAGATCTCCAGGTTAACCAAACCGGTTGTGCTGCGTTACGAAAAGCCGGAAGAATTGCCGAATTTATTGCACCCGAATGTAGATGGAGTTATCCTGCAGCAAGGATTTCGACGGGCAACTTTTCTGCCGCAGGTCTGGGAGCAACTGCCGGATCCACAGGATTTTCTTTCACATTTGTGTGCCAAAATGGGGGCACCGCATGATCTTTGGCGAAAAGCGGTATTACAGGTGAAGATCTACCAAGTTGAAGAATTCCACGAGTAGTGGATTGGTTCTTCGTTCCTGTAAATTCACTTGTTAAAAGTGATGATATTCGGCAACATTGATGACGAAGATCGTACAGCGTTTAGGCGCATCTTCAGCGGCGGGAGGGTAACTTCCGCGGATAACAGCCAGGGCTTCCTCCAATTTTTGGTCTTCCACTGCGCAAAGTAGTGTGGTCAATCCGCGGCGCAGGAATCCACCAGTCGAAGCAATTGTGGTGACTCTAAACTCGGCGTTGGTGAGCGCATGTGACACAAGGTCAGATTCCACGTCATTAACGATGGCAATGATCATTTTCATGGCTACAACTCCTCATAATGTTCTACTTCGATTGAAAAAACAGTTGCTCCGCCCACTGTGACGGGGGTTGGAGCAGGCAATGGCAAGGGGGCACTTTCCAGCGGAACAGCGATATATTCGATCCGTTGACGGCAGTTTTCTTTCATTGCATCCAATATCTTCTGCCGCTGTTCAAAGGGAATTCCAATAAGAAGAGTGGCGTTACGGCGGCCCAGAAATGCTCCCGTGCTAGGTAACCGGGTAATTGAGATTTTCATTTCCCGGAAGATATTTTCAACGATATCGGCATCCTGAGATTGCACGACTGCCATTAGCAAAGTATTGCATGTCTCTGAATGTTCAGATGTCATGTAAGATATCCTCCTCCTTATTCAAAAACGACCCTGTGAGGTTGAGGCTGGTCCAAAATGATTGTTTCACCTGACCGGGCAATGATCTTTGTTTGATCAGATTTCAGGGTCAACTTTGTTTGATTATATTGTACCGTAACTGGATGCGGATTTCTATTAAAATGTGTGACAATCACCTCGTGAGGTGTGAATTTCTTCACCCCAAGGACAGCAAGGAAACATTTCACCGGGAGAAGACTAAAAAGGTTTGCACCAACCAACGAACTTTCCAAGCCTGCATCCTTTTGTTTTGCGCGTGAATCTGGATCAAAATGATGGCGGAAGAAACGGTCTGCCAGGTCGGGCCGATGATAAAGAAGGAGCCCTTCGATGATCATGGCAGCCAGAGTATTCGTAATGCGTTCAGCTCGAACTTCCTTTCCTGACGGATAAAACGAGATGCCATTTGCTCCCAAAAAAGGTTCGATGTTGTCAGGCGCGAGCATTTTCTCCGCCTGCTCTGGTGAGGGAATGCCTGCCCACAAAGGCAGGAGGGAGGTAATATCCCGTTGAGTAAGATCCGCCTGAACGACCTGACCGATATCTCCTTTTTTCCAGTTTCTAATTTCGATCGAATCCAGCGACAGGAATGACTGCGCAGGCACACTAATACCTATCGTATCGATCCATTCGAATGATTGATGGAATAGGGTTGTTTCTATCTTGTTCTCACTGCCAGTTCCAGAAAGTATGCAGCAAAAATCAGGTGATATTCGGGTTCCAGGATTGAGTCGAATCAATAACCTGCCGGGTGCCGTGATTTTTCGTTCCGGTTTGTGTTTTCCATCCTGTTTAAATTCACACAGGACCTTTCCATTGGAGGTGAGGCCGGATGAGACATCGCGGTATTGATAGATTCCCAAACCTTCATTCCATAATCTTTCCGCTTGACTGGCCAACTGGTTCTGAATATCATCCAACCATCCCATATCCTGGCTGGATTTCAGCCAGGAGGCAATCTGGATGAGACTTTTACATTCCCGATACAGCAGAGAAAGCAGTAGAGGGTTTTCACTGGTTTTCAGTTTTGCCCAAACTTGAGAGATTTGATCCTGCTCGAACAGGGGTGGATTCAGGAATTCAACCTGAACCGGATGTGTCAACTGCTGATGGGTATTCGTTTCCGGGGAAAACCAGCATTTGAAGAACTGCACCAGCCTTGGGTAGATATTTTCCAACCAACCCAAATCGTCACTGCAGCGATGAACCTCGCAGGCAAGCGCTGCCAGCATTGGAAGGGCAAGGTGGCCGGAGGATTTATGGTTGGCGCTGACACGATAGTCGATCCAGCCATTGGTTTCTTGAGCATCAATAGTATTTTGGATCAATCCTTTGACGGTCTCCGGCCTTCCCGGCAGAAGGTTTTGTGCCATCAACCAGGTGTCTGGTAAAGTCTGACCGCTCCACTCTGGAGCAATTTCCAGCATTTCTTCTTTAGGGTATATGCCACGATCTGGATCGCGGCTCTGGATGAAAGTGGAATTTTTGAATTGCCGAACAACGGGCATCAATAGCTGATATGCTCTGTTTTGTGATTGATTGAGCGAATCTGCCAGGTTTTGCTGTGAAGATTCGAAGAAGCATTTTTGATGCTTATCGGCCATCTCGATCTTGAATTTTTCCACTTCCATTTGGCGGGAAGCATAATATCGTGCTTGATGAAATGATGCATCCGTAGATGATTGAGTTGCCAGGACCCAGGTCACCTGCCTTGTGGCACCAGGAACCAGAAGCAACTTGATCGATAATCCCGGATAAACTGATGAGCTTTCCTCAGGTCCTCCGGTCAGGTAAAACACGGGAAACAAATCACCGGTTTTTCCCTGAAGAATTGTGTTCGAGCCCATCCGAGCGGAGGTCATCGCCTGACCCCCAGGCAGAGGATCAAGTTGAACCAGCCAATCCACATGCAGCAGGTGTGAAATGTCTGAGGTATTTGACACTGTGATTTGTCCGGTGATCATCTGGGATGATGGAACCCAAATTTTCAATTGAGCGTCTAAAGATAGGAATGGTGAAAACTCTATTTCTGAAAAATTTGTCGAATGAAAGGTTACCTGCGGAAACTTCTCAAACTGTAAGGGGTTTGATATAGAGAGATTGCCGGAGGTAAATTCTGGAAAAACCAACATGCGTTTGGCACGCAACCCGTAAGTTGTGGAAATTGACAGGGGCCTGTCTGGATCGACCACCAGCGACCAGACCTGGTCATCAGTTACGGTTGGCCTGGCAAACCTCACGTCGGATGTCAAGATCTGGCGGAATCCTTGTTGGTTTTTGGGTATGAACATAAAAACATTGTAAAAGGATTATTCTTGAAGGTCAATTGATTTATACTAGAATCAAAAAGAAATCATAGAAGAGAGTGTTAAGTAGAGAATGAACAATCCAACGAATCCAGACGATCCCGCATCACGACTGCGCCGTATCTTAACGGAAAGTGGAAACAACTTAACTCAACCAAATTCCGCTTTGGAACCAGAACCCCTTCAGAGAGAGCAGGCCGGGGCGGTCCAGGAAAAGCCTGAGATCACCCCGGAGACAAACACTCCATCTGAAGCTCCAAAGGTTGAAGGTAGTCTGGAAGACCAGCCGACCGTGGTATCAAATCTTCCCGATCTTTCAGATACGACGCCAACAGTAAAAGTACATATGGAACGGCCGCTTCCGCCGCCACCCGGGGCATCAGATCTCTTGCCGGAACGTGTAGACGAAACGGATTTATCAGCGACGCGTGTTTCTCCAAGCGCAGTTTATTTGAATACGAAACCAACTCAACCCAGACAGCGAACCGCTCAGCCAGTCAATTCCAGTCAGGCTGTTACGAAAAGGAATGCTCCTCCATCCAAAAAGACCAAGGAAAAATTTGACTTTGGCGGCTGCCTGGTGAAAGTGATCATCATCCTGCTTTTTGCCATCGTCCTGGGAATTTTGATTGCGGCTGGATTCCTGATTTACCAGTATTTCACTATTGCAGCCACGCTGCCAAGCGTGGATGAAATGCGTGCGCGGGCATCCCAATTTGAAACCACGCGGTTCTATGATCGGAACGAGAACCTGATCTATGAAATGATCGATCCCAATGCAGGGCGCAGAACCTATACCCCGCTGGAGGAGATTTCACCTTACGTCGTGGCAGCCACGATCGCCACAGAAGATAAAGAGTTTTATAACCACCCCGGATTTGATATCTTCGCTCTGGCACGAGCCATGGTGCAAAACTACACCAGCGGTGAAATAGTGTCTGGTGCATCCACGATCACACAGCAGCTGGCTCGAACGTTATTTTTGACAGCCGAGGAAAGGGTGGAGGTATCTTACAAACGGAAGGCGAAGGAGATCATCCTTTCGGCTGAAATGACTCGACGCTATTCGAAGGATGAGATCCTGGAATTGTATCTAAACGAGATTAATTATGGCAATCTTGCTTACGGAATCGAGGCGGCGGCGGAGACTTATTTCAACACCACCGCGGATAAATTGACGTTGTCTCAATCGGCATTCCTTGCGGGTATTCCGCAAGCACCCAGCGTTTATGATATCTTCAACAACCGGGATGCCACGCTGGTACGCAACAAGCAAGTGTTGACAGCCATGTACAATGTCAGCCAGGAGAAGGGGTGCATCAGGGTCAGCAACAGTCCTGAACCGATTTGCATCGAAGCACAGCAGGCTGCAGACGCCTACATTGAAATTGAAGCATATGAATTCAAGCAGCGAGCTAACCCAATGGTGTATCCCCATTGGGTTACATATATTCGCAGCTTACTTGAGACAACCTATGATCCCCAAACGATCTATCGGTCTGGTTTTCGGGTTTACACCACCCTGGACCCGACTTTACAGCAGGAAGCCGACCGTATTGTCAAGGAACAGGTCACCAGTCTTGCAGACCGGCACGTTACCGACGGTGCGCTGGTGGCGATTAATCCCAAAACAGGGGAAATTCTTGCATTAACTGGTTCGGCGGATTTTTATAATGATGAAATCGCCGGTCAGGTCAACATGGCAATTTCCCCGCGACAACCCGGATCGTCAATCAAACCCCTGACTTATGCTGCGGCATTCGAGAAGGGATGGACTCCCTCAACGCTGATCTGGGACGTGGAAAGCGAGTTCCCGCCCTCGGGCGATCCCAACGATCCGCGCGACCCATATATTCCTGTCAATTATGATGGTAAGTTCCACGGACCGGTCACCGTGCGCACCGCGCTGGCCAATTCATACAACGTTCCGGCAGTGAAGACGCTGCAGTTTGTTGGTATTTATGATGACCCAAACACAAGTGAAGCGGATGGCTTGATTGCCTTTGCCCGCCGCATGGGCATTACGACACTCGAACGCAATGACTACGGCCTTTCTCTCACACTAGGTGGGGGTGAAGTGACGGTGATGGAAATGGCGGAAGCCTTCAGCGTGTTTGCGAATAATGGAAAGAAGGTTGAGCCGATCGCGATCACCCGCATCGAAGATCACGAGGGGAATGTGATTTTCACTGCTGAAACACAGACACCCACGCAGGTGATCCGTGAAGAACACGCGTACCTGATCACATCCATTCTCTCCGATGCCAAGGCGCGCGCCCCGATGTTTGGTACAGATTCAATCCTAAACCTGTCATTCCCGGCAGCAGCCAAGACCGGGACAACTAACGATTACCGTGACAACTGGACAATTGGGTACAATCCTGACCTGGTGGTGAGCGTCTGGGTGGGTAATGCCGATAACACGCCTATGGTCAATACGTCCGGCATTGCAGGGGCGGCTCCGATCTGGAACGAATTCATGAGTTTTGCGGTGCCGTATCTAACCAACAACAATCCGAGTCCTTTCACCAGGCCTGAGGGGATTGTTGAAAAGGAAGTCTGTACAATCTCAGGTGCGCAACCTTCAGAGTATTGTCCGAGTACTTATACTGAGATTTATGCTTCCGATCAACTGCCGCTATCCAAAGAAGATGATCTCTGGAAGACGGTTGAAGTGGATACCTGGACCAACCTGAAAGTATCGCCGGCATGCGATGGATTTGTGTCAAAGAGACTTGCTTTAAATGTGACGGACAAATGGGCAAGAAAGTGGATCACTGAAACCGATCAAGGAAAAGCCTGGGCAGAAAAATACGCTGCCATTTCTCCGGTGGTATTCGTGCCCACGCGTGCCTGTAATGCCGATGATTCGCGTCCGACATTGATATTTGTCGGACTCGAGAACAAGCAAACGATCACCAGCGATCCGCTGGACCTGTACGCGGTGGTGGATGCGACAAGCAATTTTGATAATTTCTATCTGGAATACGCCTACGCCGATGACCTGGATCATTGGACACGGCTGGTAAAACCTGGAGGATCGGCCTCCTCCCAGCCGCAGAAGTTGCTTACCTGGGATTTGGGCGGATTGAAACAAGGAAATGTGATCTTAAGGTTATGCATGAAATCGACCAAGGGCGGGACAGCCGAAAAGCTGCTGAGGCTAAATCTTCAGGTGCCCACCCATACACCTACATCTACCAGTACCCCAACTCCAACGAGCACATCTACACCGACTCCCACTACTACCTCGACGCCAACCGAGACACCAACCCCAACTGAAACACCCACTCCGACTGTAACGACCATGCCTTGATTGGATTTTGGCGTTCAAACGACGAAGCCTCTCCTAATGAACTGATCAGGAGAGGCTTTTATTTTTTATGGTGTTTGAACAGCGGTGAAACTGCTCCGCATTTCACTTATCGTTTGCTAAAATCACTGACTAATATTGCAACTAGAGTAGAGGGTGCCGCGGGGTGAGCGAAATTGATGCATCGTCTGAGAGCAATGAGGATAAAGATTGTCCATCAAGCGGCATGACATGGCTATTAGCGAAGAATCCGAAATTAAAACTGGTTTTATCGCCGGCTTTCTTTCCGGAGATGGGCATCAACCTGGCGGTCAACGGCTTACCCAAACGCACCGAGAGCGCAGCGACGTCCATCAGCACAGAAGCAATTTCCCCGATGGTCGTTTCTCCGGCAAGAGGTACCGTATCCAAACCGGTGCCGCATACTGCCGAATAAAGCAGCAGATCTTTCACCGTTAAACGGCCTTCCGCGGCGCGTTTTGCCAGTACTGAATCTTCAAGTACGGGGAGCATCATACCGTTGAAGCCAGCGTGCCTCCACTTACCTTTATCCAGGGTGTCGGCGATGACCGCAACCGCAGCCAATGACCCAGATCCGCCAATATGGTCCAGCCCCAATTGTTCGATGGCTCCACCAAGTGAACACCAATCTTCGGGGAAAGGTGCCGGTGAGAAATCGAAGCCTTTGAATACGATTCCAGACCCTTGAAGTGCCTCGTTCATCACAATGGAAATTTTTACAGCAGTATCTTCCAGGGCGGCCAGGAGTTTAATCCTTGCCTCCTCGATGGTAGCTGATTGCTTGAAGGCTTCTAGCACAACATCCGCACATTCAACGGCTAGAGAAATCGCAGGGGGCTGGTTGGATTGGTGGTATGCGGCTGGCAGGAATGGCGTCCAGGGTGGAACGTTGGCCAGGGCGGCAAACCGCAGGTTGGTAAATCCATCAAGGGTGAGGGAAGTATTGCGGTGAATCACTTCAGCGCAAAGGTTAACTGCGCGGGGATAAATGACCTTACTGTCAGCTATGATACCGCTGAAGAAAACGTTATGGGTTTCAGCGAGCATGGCCGGAATTAACCCATACGAGTCAGGGTGTTCCGGTAATGCCGGGCCAAGAGAGAGGTATGACCAGCCAAGTTCCTCAACTGTCTTCTCGAGTTGGACCACTTCGCGAAGCGTCTGATCTTTGTCTTTGCCGCAAAAATAGAAAGGAAAGGGTGCGGCTGCCAACCGGGTAGACTGAACCGGTAAGACGCTGGTGTTGATCATCTGAAAAAGAATCTGGCTGTATTTTGACAGCCTGCTCAAATCACCAGATACATTTTCGTGTTGTGGGTCATAAAAACTTGTAATGGATCTGATTCTCATTGGGTTCTCTGACGGATAATTTCGAAAAGCAATATAGATGCGGCAACGCCAGCATTCAAGGATTCGAACTGACCGGGCATGGGAATATGGATGAGGTGATCTGCAGCTGTGCGGCCTTCATGGCTGGCACCATCAGCCTCACCGCCGATGATCAAAGCAAGGGGCTCTTTCAAGTCGGCCTGCCACAGGTTGAGGCCGTCACCAGACTCAGCCAGGTATAGTTTCAACTGTGCCCCGGATTTCGGTCTGCAATACTGCAGGATTTCGTTCCAGTCCGCCTGCTGAATGCACATGCGAAAGTGGGCTCCCATACCTGCACGTACCACTTTAGGCATGAAGAGGTCAGC
>ENA-UOYA01000817-UOYA01000817.1-activated-sludge-metagenome-genome-assembly--contig:-NODE-817-length-36737-cov-31.745325_pt1 | contig 36737 bp, 38 predicted proteins | sample MGYA00238163_ERZ764804 | MGnify/ENA primary metagenome ERZ764804 (study PRJEB28919, sample SAMN05720223) | activated sludge metagenome | isolation source: Anaerobic digester | place: Hong Kong...
CAAGTTAAGAAGATTGTACGTTGATTTATTATTTCCGAATCCATTTGCTTCTATTATCTATGGGTCTATTCCATCAGGAATAAAGCCGTTTAGCTAGTCTATTGGAGAAACGGTGAAGTATGCGGACTAGCCGTCAGGCAACTACATCTCCTGATCATCTACAGTCTATACGTTGCTTTTTCCAACTGCTTCTATTTCTACTCTTGCTTTTAAAATTACAGTTTCTGACGAAGTATCGAATCTTATATAACTATCATCGTCGCCGACATGAAATTTTATATTGTTTCCCTAATATTTTACATAGAATTTTTCCTGATTGTTCTTTACCTATACTATTCCAGGGTCGTATGATTTCCCACTGATTGTGTCCTATCCATTTCCAATGTATACTCCTGTTACGCCAGAGCCATCAGGTGTTCCAACGAATAGCTTGCCTGTTGCTATAGAGTTTGCACCGATATCTGTGTTTCCTTTCCAATTAGCAAGCCAGCTATACATCTAGTTTGAAATGACTACAGAGATGATTTGTGTGAGAACTATTGATGTTGACCCGCCAGACGGGGTATATGTCTATACAATATTTGCTGTTACTGTTGTTGAGATTGTAGTTACTTCCTCTTGCGTAACAAGTTTTGACAGAGGAATTTGTATCTGAGCGCCCGGTGGCTATACATTATATGTGCTGTTTCCATTTTTTCCGATTACATTGATACTCATTGTACCTGTGTTCACAAGCGAACTACCTAGATATAATTTTGGCATTACCTATAAATTGGTTGACTATACTGCACTCGATTGCTATATACTTACTTGGAATTGATATTTTTCTGTTGAACCAGATGATTCAAATATTTTTAACTAGTATGAGTCAGTCTTGTCTATGACAGTCTAACTAGCTGTATATGTTTGCGACTAGTATGTGGCAGTACATGTATATGATCTTACTACATTGACATCCTATGTTGTGACTGTTATGCTTTGCGTGTTCTGACCGCTAGACCACGAGTATGACACACCAGATGTTATCTACTATCCATTTACATAAAGAGTCTAAGTAAGATTTGTGCTCTGCGATTCATATGTAAGTTCTAGACCATTTGACTATGTTATTTGCAAGGAGGTGTTGCCTGATAGCTGGATCTTAGAGATTGATAGGTACTAATCATATATAGTACCGTTGAACGAGTATACCTAATGCAGGTTCTATGTTGCACCGGATATTTGTCCATACTAAATGCTTATTGTATCTACATTAGATGCGATCAGTGTTTGTCCCATGTACCAACGTATGTAGTAATTGTTAGCTTCATCTACAATTGCCGGCTGTTTAACTCCGTTGTTATAGAAAGAGAGATTAAATGTTTTTGTTTCGTTTAAATCCTACGTAGTATAGATAGTGCCATTTGGTTGGTCTATTACTAGTAGTGTCTATCCGCCCTAATCTCTTGTTACGATGATAGGCATTGTGCTACTTATATTCGTCTGCCCATTTGAGTATGTGCATTGTATAGATAGCTAATCATTGTACTATGGATCTATTGTGATGGTCTATGACCCATCTGGATTCTTAACCAATGTCTATTTCGGGACAGGTGAAGAACCAGGTATAAGGCTTCCGCCTATTGACTACTGATCTGGTATCGTACTCCAAGATAATTGTGATGGTTGTGGGTTGATAAGCTATCCAGTCTACTAGTATATCTTTGCATTGAATGTTAGCTATCCACCCTAAGGGTCTGATGTGCCGTTACTGTAGAAATGCACGTGGTTACCATTTGCCTATACTATTTCCATAGTGGCACTGTCTGCGAGGTCATTTATTACTATCTGGTTTTTGTACTATCCACTAGTAGCTTCTAAAATCTACGAGTTAGAGACGTTATTTCTATTGATAGTGACTACTCCACCACTAGGTGTGACTGTTGTTGTATTACCACCAGTTGTTAATTTCCATGTCTAAGTCGATGTTATATCAGTTGTTGTGAATTGATTTGTCAAGTCAACTAGATTCTATTTAAATGTTAGTGATGTTAAATTCTAATTAAAGAACGTGCCATTAACCGGGGTTATCACCAATTGTTTAGTATAGTTATATATTCTCTTGATTGTAAGCTCGTTTGATGTGAATGTATTGCCAGATGAAGTTACTTGGCATCTTACGTTTGTCTAAGTTCCGATGTAAGTCTATGTATTTGGGATCGATAACGTAGCGGATGTCTATCCGCTTATGTTGGCCCAAGAGCTAGAGTAGTATTGCCATTGGTATGTAGGCGACTAAAGATTCTATGCATTGCATGTCAATGTTAGTGAAGCTACGTTTGCAGTACCGTCTACATACACAAAATCAGTTGGTCCTGATATCTAAACAAAGATTGGGCTGACGCCTTCCTTAGCTTCAACCTATTGCACCGACTAGCTGTATGTTACTGAGTTTATAGTTGCATCGAATCTGAATGTATTGCCAACATCGCTTCTTGGTATACTGTAGCTACTACTAGTCTATCCTGATATAGCTGTTGTGCCTTTGTACCATTGTTTGCTTGTCACAGACGTTGAGCCGGTTATATCTTGCCCTTTATACATTACTTGCTATGTTACTGTTATTGGGCTTGTGTCTGCTGTCTTGAAGATGGCCGTCGCTGGGTTGATTATAATAGTTGGTGTACTATCAATATTGACAACATTAATAGTAGCAGAATCGTACTATTTTAGCACAGCCAAACTATCAGTATAAGTATATGTTACTTCAAGGTTTACTGATATTGGATTTGTAGATCCATTAGTAGGCTGGTTAATTGTAGCAGTACTAGTATTCGTACCAAACGGATTACCATTTACTTTCCATGAGTATGCTAAATTTGTCGAAGTTGATTGTTGTAATACTCCATTTAGGTATACTTTCTATGTTAGAGTGATGGATTGAGGGTTATATGTTTTAAGTATAGAGTCATAGAAGAAGCTATCGGGGCTTGTACCGAAATCTATGACTGCTACCAGGTCAGATATTTTATCAGTTATATCATATACTACAATCGAATCTTTCTACATGATCAAGCCCCCTAAAACTTATTTTGACTTCTATATAGCTTAGCTATATATTCTTCAGTCCATATGAGATTGCCGGCCTAGTCTTTGGCTTTTCCGACGTATATATTTGAGTATTCCTATATTGGGTTGTTGTATGTTGGCGTGGCCTACATATAGTATCCAAGTTGTATTTGCTTAGATATATTAGTTGGGTTGAACTATACATCTACTTTCTTAATTCCATCTACATATAACTTAGCATTTTGATCGACTTTTACAAGAGTTATCATATGAAAGTTTCCATCGAACATATTGTACGTGAATTTAGAATAGGTAGCTATACTTGGGCTAATTGAATGTTGCCATAAGAACCACTTGTTATCACCGCCATTATTATAACCGATAACAAATCCGTTCTGCACATTGTCTAATCCATTTACTATATATTCCTTTTCGCTTGGATAGTTGTATTCAGGCTTCATATATAGGTTTATCACGAAGTTATTCTCGTCTTGTATCTAATTATTCATTTTGAATATTCCGTATGGCCGCTGGATGTCTGTGTACTATGTCTACTATTCATTCTATTCAAGTTGCATTAGCTAGTAAAAGTTTGAACCATCAGACATGTCCTAACAGCTGGGGCCATATATAAATAACCTTATATTGTCACCTGTGTTGTGCCCGGTTGTGTCAACAGTATATTGCTACGTATATCGTTTCCATTGTGATTGAATAGTAGGAAGATTATTTAGCTATGTTAGTATTTTATTTTGTGTCATGTTCCATAGTAATGTATATATTTTTGGCTAGCTGCCAGTTCCACGCTAATAGCAACTAAACTATATTTTAGTTCCGCTTGTGAATGGTGGTGTTCCTATTTTGCCAACGTAATATGATGATCCTGTCCATGCTGACTGATAATCCATTTGTTGTACTGGGACATTTGTCATCTGTCCTATATTATCGTACGTAAGTTTGTAGACTCCTGAATTAGAAATCCAGCCAGTATTTCTCATCTAATATGGAAAGAGATTCTGCTATGGTGGATCGACAGAGATGCTCTTAACTCCGCTGAATGGCACAACGTCGTCTCTGACAGTGAAGCACGAGCGGCCGTCTGTCGTATATATCAATCCATAATCTGAGACAACTGTCTCTGAATAAAGATTGGCTATTTCCTAATCTGATAGCTAATAGTCGAAAATCTTTAAATCATCAATTAGGCCATTGAATGGATAGCCTGTGTTGACGGAGTAATTGCCTATTACAAATCCTCTGTTATTTTGGTATGTAGATCTATAGTTAGCCGTGCCTGCATATACTCCATCTATGTAGAGTTTTGTTTGTGAAGAAACTTTATCATTTACTATAGTAAACAGATGCCACTAGTTTGTTGATGGATATGCCACATTTGTACCACCATTCTTGAATGGATTGTTTCCTCCATCGCCTGTATTCCATAATATCTAATCAGAGAAATATACATCTGGGCCTGAATACTATTCACTATTGAAGCTAAATATCATCCCAGTCCAGCTATATGCATATACCCACTAGCTTATTGTTAGGGTTTCGGGGAATGAAAAACCAGAGGTACTATAGAGTCGTTGAGCAGTACCGCTGACTATTTTCTACTATTTGCCTTTCTTACCGTAGTCCCATGTAGCACCATCCACGGTAAGAGTCTTTCCAGTGATTAGGTCAGTCTAATTCCCATCAAGTTTAAAATAATTTATTAATGCCATTAGTCACCTCATGTAGTCTAATGTACTCTAGCGTCGCACTCAACAACTGCCTTTGTAGTTATGTTAGCATCAGTTAATGTTACTTTATTCTAGTTTGTGCCATTATAGTACCCACTACTTCCCATTTGTGAGCCGCCGTTAGGTACTTTTGCAACTCCATCAACAGTCCATTTGTAATCGTAGTTTGTATCTGTCTGCTATGACCCATTCCTGTATACAGTCTATGTAATAGTACACGAACTACCAACAACTGTTATCATATTATTATCCTACTGCAATACTATGTAAAACGGCTACATGCCAGTTATCTACTTTGCTATGTTTTGATATACTTCAACTGTACCATCAGTGCCATTCTATCTCTTGTACTATATAATATACTTAACAACATATGATGTTGCACCAGTCTCTGTTATTGAATGATCAGCTACTGTTAATGTTGTTCCGCTCGCAGTTATTCCACCTACAGTGAATCCTGTTGTTATGGTTGTACCACTTTGGTTTGTTACTGACGGATCTGCTGATACTTTGAATTGCCCAGCTGATAGTGTGTCAGCTTTAAGCTTAGCTGTGAGCTGTGTGATGCCTTCGTATACATTTATCTTCGTGCCTGTTGACTACGATGATAATGGCAATTTGTTCTCATCAGCAGGTATAGTGACGTTTTGATTTGATAATACAACAGTGATCTAATCAACTGCCTCTTTGATTATTGGTACTGAAACAGTATCTACAAGTTGCGTTCCAATATACATATTGAATATTACTTGTGTATTAGTTGAGTCAGATATTGAGACTGATGAAACGTATGTAGTTTCAGTTTCGCTGGGTGGTATTTTGTATTTTATTGTACCTGCACCTGTTGTAGGAGCACCTGCACCAGTTTGTGAGTAGCCAGTAGCAGTTAAACTCTATGATGCAGCACCGTTGAATTTTCCATCTTTTGTAACTATAATTACAGAAGGTGATACGTCAAGCCAGTATGATGTGGCTGGCTATCCAGTTACACCTTGGTCGACTCTGATAACCGTCTATTGGTCTAGGAGTTGAGATTTTCCTGCATCTTTGAATAAATATACGTCGTATCTAGCTGTGCCTGCTTCAAGTGCACTAAATATATACGTGGACTACTAGGTTGTTGGGTCTTGGTATAATGGTGTTCCTGATTTACTTACTATCCAGTAACCAGTAAATGCTACTGGTGCTTGGTTGCCTGTTATAGAGTACTAATTAAATGTTATTGACGTCGGGGTGAGTGTTCCATCTGTTGCTTTGTAGAATACGTTATCGCTTTGAGTGATGTAGTATACCGTTGAGTCAACGCCGGCTTTTGACTTTGTTAAAGTTTGGTCTAGTGTTATTGTAGTTTCTGAACCATTTTTTATTTTATACTTGATAGTATATCTTATTACAGCAACATCTGTTGACATTGCACTATGATTGGCTATTGTTATTTTCTTATTAGTAGTATCTACAGTAGTTCCACCAATTGTAATTGTACCTGATATTGCAGATTTGGTGTCTAACTTAAATTCATTATCTCCTACCGATGTGTTAGATGTTGGAGTTAAGAGAGTACCATTCTATAGAACAAATATATCTGTTCCAGAGCCGCCATAATTTGATACAGTACCGTTGCTACTTGCAGGTAGTACGTGCTATTCGTTTGATAGATACTATATTACAGCTGGCTATACCTATTTTTGTACTGCGATTGATGCACTATAAGCTTTTCCATTTATAGTACACGAAAATTTGAACATATAGCCTGCATCACTAATTGTTATTGCCTGTGATGTCTGCCCGGTACTGACATTTTCCCAAGCACTTCCACCTATTGGACATTTATCCCATGATTTTCCAGTTACCTATGCTGTTGCAGTTATATCAACGCCTTTATAATATGCATACTACATTACATTTACTGAGCCTGACTAGTCGTAGTTGAACATTATTCCTGGATGTGATAGTGTAACAACGGGGGTATCTGTCGTGTCTACGTCTATGATTGTGTATGTATCGCTAGCAACCTTTTGCACGCCGTTCTGTGCGTATGTTACAACTAACTGTATATTGCATCCTTTTGCTAGTGTTATAGACCATCCGCCTGTTGCCATTGATGTTATGTATTCAGTATCTGTTGCTGTGATCTCTTGGAACTATGAGTCGACATATCTATACCATTTTATTGTTAATGTTGCTCCGCTTGGTAGTGTTGTAGATGATGTTACAAGTGATCCGTTCAGATAGATTGTTGGTGTTAATACTATAGTTGCAGGTGTTCTAGTAGTAGTTGGTATTGTGTCGACAATGAATTGGTCAGTTGGAGATGGGCTTATAAACTACTGCAAGTCCGATAATTGATCTGTTACGTCATAAATAAATATTGAATCTTTTGGCATGTTATCACCTCAATTGCTATTCGCATTCGATTTTCTATTTAACTAATACCTAGTCTTTAAATAACTGCAGTTCAGGCAGGTTTTTGAACTACAGTATCTCCGATTTGTTACCTTGCATATCAGTTATATACCAATTATAGGTAAACTAATTTGTAGTTGGAGTGCTATTTGAATCAGACTAATTCACTTCCTCTCCATTGACGAGGACTTTCTATCTTATTATAGTGTAATCAGATTCCCAAGTCATGAATTGCCCGCCTTGCTATTCTAGTACGACGACCATCTAGTTTAGCTGGGTCTGTATATTGTTGATCTAGTTGTTGATTACGTTGATCGATTCATTCACATTGCTATCTAGATTGCTAAATCCTATCTTTACGCTATTGCCGAATGTTACGTTGCCGTTTTTATCCCATTTTATTTGCTCATTTGCTAAGTGTCCTGAACCATCATTTTCTAGTTTAGTAACATATCCGCCCGCACCATTTGGCCCGAGGTTTAATTCACCTTGTTTTATAATTATTCCGTTGTGATTGATTCGTACATCCTAATTCTCGCCGCCTGTTATCTCTAAACTCTCAGTTGCTCTTAATGTGCCACGTACTAATGTGTCTGCATTGATATTGAATTGATCCTAATCTATCTTGATCTTACCATCTTCAACTGATAGTTGAGTAATTGCGGGGTTATCAGAATCTAGTTTTAATACTCTTAGAGCTATCTGGTCGTTTGTTTGCTGGATCTGTGATTGAATATTACTTGTATTATTGATAATCGATGTAGAAATCTCGTTTGCAGTCTGTGCTATCTAGCTCTATAGAAGACTATTGGAATCGTATATTTGGTAGTGCTATTGTCCAAATTTGTCTAGATAGTCTGTTGGCTGAACGAAGAATGTATTGCCGCTTACCTATGATACAGTGTAATATCTGACAAGTTCTCCATTAGATAGCTGTACTATAGAACCAATCTTAACTGAGTTAAAATTCTCTCCGGAGACAGTGATTTGTCCTGTGGGCTACTATATCTAAGTTGTGTTGCCGCTTTTTACAACATTGAAATTGCTTTGTTCTACTGTAGACTTTATTGAGTTATAGTCTACAGATAGTTTCTACTATACGAACTACTAAGTGGAGTACACTTTGTATGAGTTAAATGGCCCGGATGGATTCTACTTCAACGTTATGACATTCTGATTTACAGTTGAGACTGAGGTTGTGTAGGTTGTATCTGAAATTAGTTCCACTATGAATCCGGGCTGGACTTTCTCTTTTATAAAATCCTTACTAGTATCAGTTATCATTCCAGGAACATACTGCTACTACCCACCGAACTAATTTTCAATATACGATGTTGAGAGTTTCTACTAGTTCAGCTATATTTGATCTGTCTGCTGATTTATCTATGTTCCAAACGATTGGATTGGGGCTTGTGCTATACCTTGCGTGAATTGTCCAGCTGGCTATGATTCTAGTACTAGCGTGTTACCATCGATATTTGTTATTTTATATAACTTATCTAGCTTTAGGTAATATCCTTTTTTAATTCCTGCTGTGCTCTAGACGTGCACGTTTGCCCCGTCTATGCTTGTTATAGACACAGAGATGGATGTCTAGTCATTTAGCATTTGAACAGTGTTTGCAGTATCTGATATTTGATCGTAAATCTATTTTTCTGCTTCAGTAAACTACTGCGAGCTTATAAGCACATTTGTTGGTTGGGACGAATTGCCGGACGTATCTACCTAATATATAAGTGCCGGTAAGTTATTATATACCTTACCTATATTTATTTCTAATGTATTAGTCTTTGATATGGACGTGTATGTCTTTGAGTCAAGAGTAAACACTGCATAGAAGTAATCAAAGTCCTATTCAATAGGTTTTTCTAATTCTATCGTAGTAGCTCTGTATCTTGGCGTTATGGATTTTACAATGGGACTTTCCGGCGGTAAGATATCCTTCTATGTTAGGACTTCATACGTGGACCAGTCGGTTACTGTATTAAGTTTTCGGCCACGTATCTTTATACTCATTAACTTATTAGGAATTACAGGCAAGTCATATTGGTCTAAAGTAGTATAAATTGTCTGCCATTTATCATCGTACGTATACTGAATTTCATATACTTGATCATACCAATTTGTAATCTCGATTGATACTATAGATTGATTTAAATTGATGTCGAAATACTAAGTAACATTTGCAATTGGCTGTACCAATGGTGGGTTTAGTTGCTATAGCACATCTGCAATTGGCACCTGCAGGCTAAGAGTTAATTCTATTCCATTGAAATCTAACTACTTCTATGCTTTATCTATCTCGTATTTAAGTTTATTGTACTACTACTAACCTATAGAGGATTTGAGCGGCTATTCAGCTTGTGTGGCTATGCTCGTTACTTGTTGCTCTGAGCCGGTTATAGTCCCTTGCGAGTCCAAGTAATTTATATTTACTTTTATTTTATTCTAAGTAGTTAATAATTGTAGTAGCTGGACTAGCTGCTCCATGTTATCCCCCTGGTTTGTGCGATAATATATTGTGGTAATGGTCCACGATTGTTAATTAACTGATTGAAAAAGAGGTGATATCAAGTGAAGGATACATATACCATTTAGGAATTATGTAAAATTTTAAAGCGTCCGCCAAACTATGTGTGGCGTATAATCAATTACTTTAAAGTTCCATATGTTCATAGTGATGATGGCTACGTAGTCAATAAGTAGATTATGGATTACGTTATTTCAAAATTGAGGATAGGTGATGTAAATGGCAACGAAAAAGAAGAGACCAAAGAGAAGAAAGTGCAAAGTAAAAACGATGTAGGAGGCGGAGCAGGAGATTCAGATGCAGGAGTAGCCTCCGGAAATGAAAGTAGCACAGAAGCAGCTGCAAAAGAAGATAGCATCAAATCTGGTGGTTTTGGTAGACATGAAAAGAAAAACAGGAATAGATGAGGAGATATTGAAAGTTATTATTGATTCTTATTGGGATTCTGTTATTGATTATTTAGCTAAGGGGTATTTTGTATATACTGGTATAGGGAGGTTGAACTTACGATGGACAAAAGGTCATTAGCTTCAAGTGAGATCACATCTAACTTAGAGTACATCTCAGGAAGTTCTCAATCGGTATAGAGCTTATCAAGTTCAGGATACGTCTAGACAATAAAAATATTTGGTGAAATTCCAGAACCAGATGACGAGAGAGTTATAGATATATTAGACACATTGGAAACGCCAGGTCTATCTACAGTAAACGTGGTGCTTAACACTTACGGCGGCAGTTGGGATACATCAATAATGCTTTACTCTATGCTTACTGCTATGTCTTCGACAACGTTTATAAAAACTATAGGTATCTCTGCTGTATATTCTGGCGGTTAGATCATCTACATGGCTGGTGCAGAACGACTAGCTTCTTATTACACTGACTTTCTAATTCATATTTCCAGAATTTCAATGTAGTATGAGTCTTCGACGAATTCTTTGAATTACGTTAATAAGCATCTTCATACTGCTAAGCGTGTAATACAAGATATATTTGGAGACTATCTTACTAAAGAGGAACTCAATTCAATTTGTGATGCAAGCAATGATTTCTATATGAATGAAACAGAAGCATATGAGCGTGGCATAGCTACTGTGATAGGTTATGTGCATCCAAATGATTATTTGATGTTAGTGGAGCAGAAGAACAGTAAAGACTAGGAGGCGTTTACTCGTGGCAAACGAAAACCAAATTCAGGACAATCAAGAGGAACTGACGAATGACAAAGCTATATAGTTATTGCACGGTGAGTTAGAAGATTTGAAGGAGCAGTTGGATAGTTTTATAAAGGACTATAAAAACTTTACGGCGGTTACTAACGAGACAGTTTAGAACATGCTTCAATTCCTATTCCAGTATTAGTCGCTTGTAGAGTCTTAGTATTCGAACCTTATAAAGAATGATCTTGTTAGTAAGTAGGATTTAGATTCAACATAGGAAGACATATATAATGAGATGATCCAGAATCTTCAGTAGGAAGATGATGACAGAGACATTAATTAATTGGAGTGATATGCGTGCAAGAGTATTCTACTAAGCTAAGTAACTTGATTTAGGAGTTCGCTCAACAATTTCCATATAGTAACTTGTTACTTAAACATGCGGGCCGTGTGCCTAACGTATAGTCGATCGCTTATATGGGCGATAGATTTTCTATAGATAAGTTAGGATATAACGAACGGAATGTCTATTTTGATGTTAACTAGTTTGATGATTTGGAACTTGACAATTTCGTTGCTTATTACAATGATCTTCTGTATTAGTAGGCAAGGTATTATCTTAGATACTAGCAGTATATATAGGACTAGCATAAGTAGGAGTATGAATTGTATGTGTGGCTTCCTTCGTATTTTAGTGGTGGATTCAACCTGTTTGGATATAAGCTTAGTAGCTTGCACGCATTGACCTCCATTCGTTTAGATGGTAACGATGTAGATTTAATTGACGGATTACATTAGATACAAGTAGGAAAGCATGAACTATTATTACCGCCAAACTCGGCGTGTTTGGATATGTTTAACAATCTTGTGTTTGATGGCGTTAATCATATAATCTATAACGATTCGTAGGAATCTAAAACAGTGTCTTTCTATTAGCCTCAGGATTAGTTGATATATGTTTTTGAGCAAGGCAGTGAGTTGACTATTACACTTCCGTGGCAATACTATGTGTTGAATTATAAGTATAAATTTATTGGTGTAGACACTGTGATTTACTAGCGAAATTTCGTAGAGCCAATTGTATAGATGCGGCTCTTGAAAGGGGTTAATCCATGACATCATTAAACCCAACATAGTTAGATACACTATTTGATACATATAAGACTCGTATAATACAATTACTGCGCAGGTATCAGGCGCAGTATTCGTTATTAAACAGATCACCTGTTTATAATTTATGGCTTCACAATAAAGATGGTAAGCCTTGCACACCTTAGTATCTTCAAAAGCAGAATAAGATATTGCAGTATAGTTATGATGATTAGTTAATACCAAGTATGCTTTAGAAAGATTTCTACGGATTTGTGAATACTAGGATTGTAGGTTCTTAGTAGTCGTCTTAGTGCTCTATGATATAGCATACAGTTGACTTTAACGATACGCTATCTGTAATGAAAGTTAACGATGGCGGGCAATATGTTTAGTATTGTGATTACAAGCAAACGTATTATGTTGTATCTGGTGAGTAGTTGCATTTGGTGATAGATGGATTGGAATTGGTGGGGGATAGCTTTGAATTTATAGTATATCCTGAATTTTCATCTGTCATTGTCTGGTCTGATTCTGACTTTAATATTTCTTAGTATAGAGTATCTGCAATTGGAAATAGCGTAACTGTTAGATCAAATGTTACTGGCTTCGTTGAGTTATAGGTAATGCAATATGTTGACATGCCAGTAAAGATCAATGGACTGCTTTAGTTTAATGTAGGAGATGTAGTTAAGTAGTATTTGTAGGTTAACGATGGCGATGAGATAACGATAGAGCAGATACCAAACGACTACAGATTAAAGTAGTTCATTGGTATTTTGAAATGCGTTAGGTGGTGGAAACATGCATGAGCCGGGAGTTGAAAATATAACACTTACACAACAGACAATAGATTCTGGCGATTAGCTTACTCAATTGAATGAGCTTATAAGCGATTAGGATAGTAGGCTTAGTGAGATAGAGCATACGGTGACTGTGTAGGAACAATATAAATAGATTGGAAACTTGAAATTGCCATTCACAAATAGTTACTAGTTAAAGTATGATGCGGGCAAACTTCAAATTGATGATTCTAAGTTATTGCAACTGCATATTTCAATACCTCTAGTTAATGGTAAACTAAGCATTCATAATACTTCAGAAGTATACTGGCTAGTTCGTATTCCATAGCGTGCGGGCTATGTTTTTGAATATGACTCTCAACTAACGTATTCGGAGTATGATAAATATCTTTACATAATAGTCTAGCCTAATAAAACTCTTGTTATGCCTATTGGAGTTGTTTAGAGCGACATAAAGGTATTTGAATTGCCAGTGTTGCCATTTTACAGTTAGCGTATATATGATGGCTTGGATGTAGAGAGGCCTGACAATCTTACGTTTACTAGTTATGTAGATGGCCAGCCTGCCGATTTTGCAGAATCATACAATCTTGTTGATTAGAATGGCTTATCTGTTGTAGGCAATCCTGACTTTATCGACTGGTAGAATAGCAAGATTATGACAGGTCATGGTAATGTGAAAAGCGGCTATGTTGGTTTTACTAAATATTTTTACAGATATGATGATGGCAATTATGTTAGAACGACTGCGACATTTAATTAGGGTCGTGTATTTGAAGTGTAGGATTAGTAGGATGGGTATTGCTATATACGGCCTTACACATTTCTCGGCGAATTAACTGATAAATATGAGAAGTATTTGGATTTGTCGATGTGTAGCTTCGATAAATTAAAGATAACATTCTTGAATGGTTCAAATGCAGTAGTCAATTCTGTGACTCCAAAACGAGTTCTTTATCAGCAAGATGTCGTATAGACAGGCGTTTCTGGGCCATTTGTTCTTGTAGCGGTAGTAGGAACTGAAGTAATTTAGTATTATTATGAATCTATTTAGCAATTTGGATAGTAGTATCAATTCAAATCATTACCACGGTACATATGGATACTTCGTGATTTAGCTGGATTCTAGATTGCACAAGATCAGACTACGATTATAAATTTATAGTATCCGTAGTAGTAGTAGATTTTTCTTAATACAGGAAAGCCATAGTACATTACAGACCGTGATGGTAATGGTTTTGTATTAGGTGGTTCTTAGGATGATATGGTACGTTAGTTCGTCCAATCTCCGGCGGAATTCTACATGTATAGCATTCAGAATAATACTGGCGAGTAGATTAATGCGGTATAGTTCATATTGGAATACACTAAAATTGATACTCATATTATTCAAGGTTAGCCAGGCTATCAGTATAAGATAACGCTTTTCAGCGATGCAGATCGCACAGAATTTGTGACTACATATCAAAGTCTTAATAATTAGAATATATTTTACTTATTGAAATAGAGTATAGAGTAGTAGGATTAGAGCTAGCACATTGTTGTTGATAATAAGGTAAAGATACTAATTGAGCCAATAGATGAAGTTAGCGGGCATATAGATGTGAAAGCCTTATTGCGTGATCATTTTATAATGGATTAGAAGTGGGAATTTAAACCTGGTGTTGTTTATTCTACATAGATAGATTGTGGGGTGGTTGTGTGAACTACGATAATGAGATATCGAAGTTATATACTCAGATATAGGATTTGAAAGAATGGCTATTGAAGAATACGCCAAGCTTAAACGAGTTTGCAGATTTGAATCAGCGGTTATAGAAGCAAGTTGAAACTCTCGCATAGCGTATACAGTTACTAGAGTAGAAGTTGAAGCTATTAGAATCTAAAGTAAAATAACAGAGGCGGCCATAAGGCCGTCTCTGCTTTGCGGGTGTCTAAACTCTTAGGGCTTGTTACTCTACACTAATATTGTACCACGTTATTGAAAAATGTCAATAGGTTTTAGAAAGAATATTTTATTTTATTCTTTTCCACTATTCCTATAATTCTGCCTGCCTACAAATTCCTATAAGGTACATCCTATATTTCTACCGTGTGAGACTATGGTATTTCGGATAACTGTATGTATACTCTATTATTATCTATTAGTTCAGCCTAATCGGCGAACACATCGTATAGGCTTACATCGCTTATAATCTATTGATGCCATATTGAGCCGTCTACTTTTCTTAAAACATTGCTAGTAACCTTTATATCTGGCTTATAGAATTTTACCTACACAGGTCGTACGCCATCAACTAATCTGATTTCGTGGATAGTCATGTTATCGGTTATGTGTCCAGGCTACTTTTCTAGTTGGCTTACTGGTATACCTGTTATATATGAAATCTCATCTTTAAACTCATTGAGAGAGTTAAATAGCTTTGTGTAATCAGTTATTTGAGTTAGCACTGACTTGTATTCGCCGGGCATTAATAACATGTAGCTAGTAGGTTCATTAAACGAATCTAGTATGTTTAGTAATAACGAGTCGTCGATTATCTCATACTAATCCATGCTAATTGCAATAGGATATAATGTGTTTATAGGTTCTTCGTCTGGCTGATAGAATATACGCTCGTATAGATGCTATATAGTTTCAAGTGTTTGTCTATCAAGTCCGGATAGATACTACATACTGTCAATATACGTAGGAGTGAGTTCTATTGACTCGTATGATATTTCTTCGTTTACTATGGAAGACTAATCAAACACATCAAGCTTAGACGACTACATAAGCTGGTTATTAAATCCGCCAATTACTCTTACAGTAACATCTACAATTGGATTATCATCTAGACTGCCTGTTAGTTCTTCGTCGCCTATCTAGTAATTGCATACTGTGTAATGTGTAAATGGGAATTTTAGAGTGATGTCTTCTCCTAAGTCGTAGGACTAATCTACAAATTCACATACTACTACACCTTGAATATCTTTAATTAGTATAAGCCCGCCAAATACTACTATTCCATCACAGTATAGAGGCTGGTACTATACGTTAAATAATTGTAGCTCGTCCGTTTGCAGATCGTACTTAATTAATCTTGTATTGATTTCTTGGTCTAAGGCAGTGTTTATATAATATGTATTTGCAAGCCCGCCGTCTATTAACTAGTACAGATACCTGCCATCATAGTTGAAACCGTGTAGTCTATCAGCGAAGTGTGATAGTACAACAGACTTATATGAGTAGCCAGAACGTATGCCGAAGAAATTTGCGATCAATGATCCTGAATCGTTATCTAGCACAGGCTCTACGAATATTTGTTCTTTACTTTCAATTAAACCAGTGAATTGCGGAACAGGCTTGATTGACATGAATTGCTAAGACTGGTAATTTGTTAGTGTCTATAATGGTATAAACTACTTTGAGCCCGCCCTAATTTCTATCTAGCCGTGCACGAAATCTGTTTTATACCTGAAGTATACTCTATTCCTGTGCTATTCTAGTAATTGGCTTAACTACTAATTTGTGAACTTGAAATTGCCCTCGTTTTGTATAGGTATAGTTGGGGAGTTGAACAAAAAGTTATCTATGCCTTTGCCAATCTATTGTGCGAGCTTGTATACGTTGTTGTTAGATTCCTAGTCTATAATGCCGCTTATATTATTTACTATATTCTGCCCATTAATGGTAGTCTTATTGTTTTGTATGAATCTATTGTCATATGGCTAGATATAGAATCCGTATTGTTGATCTGCAAATACGATATTGAACTCTGGCTATCTTAATTGTTCATCATCTGATAGTTTTAGCTTATCATCAATTACCTTATATCTAAGAGTTGGGTAGTCGTAATTTGTATTGATAGAGAACTATTCATCTTCCTTTTTAACGTATACTAACATGGCATCAACTCCATATGAACTCTATGGAATTTAGAACGGGGTATTCTGTATCTTTTATTGTCCTGTTAAACTATTCTCCGTTGAGATTTAATTCTATATCTGTTACTTTTTGAATTATACCGTTATTTGCCAGTTGTGTATTGGCATCATTAATTAGTTGCAATTTGTCTATCGTGTATTCTATTGCAACGTTCGTTATATTAAAAGATTGTATAACAGATTGCTTTACTATCTCTTGTATTGCATCTTTATTTGTGCTATCTTGCTACGTCACAACTAAGCTAAGTGGTACTTGCTATGCGTCTACTGCTAGTATATCTATGCCAAGTGGCTACATGTCGTCTATATCACGTTGTACAAGCGGGGCTAAAGTTTGTGTTATTTTTAAATTATTATTATCATCGTATAAGCTGGATATTGGTGGAAATATTATCATATCTATTGTACTGAGTCCCCTCTAGAATTGTTTGGTGTATAAGTACCTTATATTGCTTAATTTGCTTCTTATTGCTGAGTCTATATAGTTTAATGTAGGTTCAGGATTGTTTTGCAATCTCTACTATATTCTGGCTTTAAATTGCTCGTCAGGTTCATATCCGAAGAAATCGGAGATGTACCTAATTGATTTTACTATTATATGCTCGCCGAGCTATTCAAATCCGTATGTGAATTCTAACGTCTCGCCGCTGTTTATATTTGTTAGGCTATATTGTTCTATCTGCTACGAGTAGATTTGCTATGTTGTATCCAATCCATTTAGCTTGGTGTAGTCTGTGAAAACCTTTAATATCATGTCCTTATACTTTACATACACAACATCAGGGAAATTATCAGATGTGTTATATATGCTTTGAAGGATCTGTAGTAAGCTCTTATGCGAATCTTTAGACCTGAACATTACGCAGTTGTCCATTAGCATTTGGCTATTGAACTACGAGTAGATATTTCTTGACATCCCAAGTGGCTATGCTATGTAATCAAGTTCATCGCCGGACTAGTTAATTATGTCATAACTAAGATCGTTAGTAAATTTCTACTAATCTGCTTCGTTTATCTACATTACTATCTAGTTTACAAAGTGGCCTAGTACAGAATCTTGATTAAGTGAATTGAATTGGTCATCAATACCTATTAAGTAGTCTTTAACTGAGTAAAAAGTCATTCTATCAGCTCCTCTCGAGCTATAAATTAATTGTTGTAGAGACTAATGTTTTGTTATTGCTCACTGATTTTAGTGATATATTAACTGTGTTGTTGTTTACTAATTCCTATACTACATCAACGTTATTTATAGTTGACATGTAGTTGCTAACCATAGATCTTACTATATCTTCTAACTGCAACAGAACATCATCTGGCTATTGGACGGTTATTGAACTAGTTATAAATTCAGAATCAAAGCCGAATTTAGGATCATATTGAAGTTTTCCAGTTCTTGTGCCAAATATACTAGCAAGCAATTGAGCTATCTATAGTTCCTATTCTACTATAAATACATCGCCGTTTTCTATTACGAAATCGCCGTCCTCTACTTTCCACTCCAATTTAATCACTTCCTAAGTAGCTATTCAGCTATTTGTGCTAGCATGTTAATCATACCGAGCCAAGGCACTTTGTCTGGTAACGGCGTAACCATAGAGCTAGGTACATACATTTCTTTTGTTATGTTTTCTGCTTGCATTCCGCTATTTATTTCACGTCCGACTCCGCCGGAGTTCTATATATTTTTCTTGAATTGAGTGCCAGCACCAGAGCTTGTAATTATATCTTTATTATTCTATACTATTGTCACTCCGTCATCTATCTAGAGCTAATTCTAAGATGACTAGAGATCTGATATAGACATATTGTGCTGTACATTTTGCTATGCTTGGTACTACTCATAAATAGTTTTCTATTGATTCATAATTTGCCTCCCTCCACGATAACTGATTTATAGACTAATATACCAACGCAGTCATTGTATGTATTACCGACTAGTAATATATCGAATTTTTTGTAATCATCCTTATTGAATTTCATACTACCGAAGAACTATAGCGGTACGTCGTATTCCTTACCGCCACTAACTGACACTGTAGCTAGATGTTTAGACCAGTCGATCTTTTTGATTTCAGCTTTATCTAATATCATAGTTCGCCTCCAAATGTCATAAGTCTGAAATAAGTTGATTTGCTACACCCTGTTTAATCTAATCTGTGAATCCGAAGCTGTTAATTGAATAGAATATGTCATTTGTCTGCAGTACAACGTTATTCCATGTATATTGGAAGTTCTTTGTTTGCTCGTGGAATACGTTTATATTATCAAGATATGAGCCCATCAGATTAGGAGCAAACATATAACCATTTTTCTGTAGTATCTTTATTGATACTGGATTGTACACTTTATCTACTGTAATTGTCTATTTTTCATCGCCGGTTTCATTGCCTGGCAGGAACTAATAATCCATCTAGTTATATATCTACTGTCCTGTCTACATATGCTTAGTAACTACTTTCTAGAACATTACTTTTCTAGATGTTTTACTGCCTATTTTCTTAGCAAATTTTAATAAGCTTTGCCCGGCTGCACTTAATCCTTTCATTCCAGTTTTTAACTATCCAATTGTATGGCCAGCTGCCTAGAATAGATTATTTCCGCCAAGCAATGCTATACCTGCTGCGTAATTAAATATTTGGAATAACGTGTATCCAAGACTGTCGTAATGCAAATCTCTTGTTTCTACGATTGGCATAACGCCGAGCTACGTTATATATCCAGTTTCCTATGACATTATATGCATTACGCTACTGACTTGCTACATACCTACGATCATATTGTATGAGTCCAGAATTTGGATGTAGTCATATGGTTTTATATTTGGTTTGCCAACTATTATAAGCTGGCCTGAATACATTGTTTCTAAGCTTTTCTTTAAGTGATAAGTGGCGATTAATATTCTAGTCTGTGGTATATTTCCATAATTAGTTGTGACAGTTAGTGCCTTTGTATATTCATTTGGTATATCTTCGTCGAATATCTATTCAGTAACCTACATATGCTGACCATTTATGACTTCGTAGTCATTTGAGATGACTGTGAATAATGACTCGAATAGTTTTGTGACAGGCGTAATGAAGTTTATAGATTGCATATACGTCGGGGAATATAATATAATCTTATTTGCCATATTGTAGTTGAGCGATATGGTATTCTTAATTATTATTCTATCGTCTATTATGTGGTAGTCTGCAAACGGTTTTGTGCCAACAGGATATAACTTTGCTTTATCTGCTAGTAGTCCTCTCTTGTTATCTGTGGCGTCAAAGAACTATAGATTGAACAGGCCTCTTGTTGTATCTATCATATGGTCTCGCTTATACTATGTAAGAAGCTAATTAAATAATTCTTCAAAGTTTTTCAAGTTATACTATATACTACTGTTTGCTGAGATTTTGCTAGTGATGTTAGATGTATTGTTCTGCAATTCTGTTAGTATATCTTGATATTGTTGATTGTATAATGCAAATTGTTGTTCTTTGCTAGGTTCGTTTTTAGTTGTTGTTGTTTGCTGTGAGCTTCTATTATCAGCAGTAACGTTATTCGTTGAACTAACTGTTTGCTGTGGTGCACTAGAAGTTACACCATATTTTGAAGCGTTAGTCCCCTAGTCTGTTTTAATTGTTATTAATCTTGTATTTATGTTGGAGGATACACTTTCTATGTCGGTCTATATATCGTTTAGATTGTTCTACAATAATAAGGATATGTCATCGATTGTAATCTGGTGATCAGCTTTAAACCCGGCAATATCCTTTATGTTTTCTACTATCTAATTCATTATATCAGATTTTCTGTAATCAAAAGTCTATATCATGAACTATTCTGCTAATAATGAAACGAGTGTCTATAGGTAATACATAGATGTTATATAATTTATACATTCTTCCTAGTTCATTGGCTTTGAGTCTTTCGTATCTTTTTCCATTGTATCGCCGATGTACTATGCTTGCCCTATCATCATGCTATATGCCTGTTTGTATTTATCTACGAATATCATTATCTTATTTGGAAGGTCAAGTAGTTTTTCAAATAATCCAAACTATGTATTTTTTATAGTATCAACGTTTTTGTTATTGTTCTATATTGCAGTTGCTATATCATAATACTTTGAGATGAACACGTCTATTGTGCCTGCTATTCCGTCTATCTAAGTGTTTATTGCTGTATTTATTGCTTTTTGCTGTTTAACTACCTAAGGATCATTTGAATTGCCGCTAATAGTCATTGCCGCATTTAGCATTTTGAAAATATTCAACTACAGATCTTTTAAACTTGTTATTTGTTTCTACTAGTGTTGCAGTACAAAATTGTTGTTTATGTATTTCATATTTGGCATTGTCTATCCAGATTCTCTAAAGTCCAACTGTATATCTGGCCGATACTGAAGCTACTACATTGAGTAAATGTATTCGATCTATTGATCACTCTTATCTATGACAAGCGTTCTTATCTAATCGCCTATTAATCTTTCGGCTATATTTCCTGTACCTGTATCGTGCTAGTTACATAATTCCTTAATAGTTACTGAATTATTCATTTTATCTTTTATTGTAAAACCGGATGATCCTAAATATTTTACTGCAATATTTTCGATGTTTGCTGCTAATCCAACAACCGATTCATCTGCTGCGTTTTCACCAGCTGGCGATTTACAATTATAATACTTGTTTGCGTTTTGCACCAATATCCTTAGCACTGTTATCTATTCATTTATTGACTATCCAGTTACTGACTGTAGTTTAAATTCAGCTCCATCAGATAGTCTTTTCATTGACATTGGGTTTATGTCAAATCTTAACAGTTCCTATATAGTATAAGCAAACACGTTGGACAGCTCTTTCTTGAATTGTTTTATTGTTAGTGATGCATAATTAATACTTGTATTTAAATAGTTCAACATTAAGTTTATTGATCCTATACTTTGTTCAACGTTATTTTTATCTCTTAATCCTTTATTTAAAAAGTCATTGAACATAGTAATCATTAACCAGTCTGTATCATATGCGATTGGAGTAGATTGTTTGCCTAGTATGTCTAACTAATACTAAGTTAGTGCCTATAACTACTTACCAGTTTTATGCAGAGGCATTTTGTTCTTGCTTGTCTTTGGCGATGTGTCCTATAGTTCCTGTAGAGAGTAATAAACTGGCGTTATGTAATTTAGTGCTCTATCTATTTCTGCTTGCTTGAATTTCTTATTTGGGCCTTCAATGATCTAATCACTTAATGTTTCTCTGCCAGACCGTCTGAATGGGTTGAAGTCTGATAGTGTTACTGTGTACTACTAATTCCAATTGAACACAGATCTAATTTGGTATCCTTTTCGCTACCAATATCCGTACTTTGTGCTATTTACTTCAAGTATACTGTATAGTCGCTCTAACTATTTTTTCTGATTAGCAAGCTATATCTAGTTAGATACTGATGTTATTACAGATAATACCTATGGGTTATAGAACCATGTGTTTTCGCTAGTTGGCCACTTGAATGAGTTTGTATCGGATAGTTTAAAACCATAAATAGTTGTATACTTTTTCTCATCTACGGTTGAATCTACTGTTGCTACGAAGTCAATGACTGTATCATACCATTTTGTGTCAGTTATAAATGTGAGCATTTCTTTTAATGCAGATAGTATTACCTTTGTCTCGGCATAAATATATGAGATACCATTTATGTCATCTATTAATGGTTTATATACTTTGTTTACATCGTTTGTAAGAGCTTGAAGTTTTTGATTCAAGTTATTTATTGCTGCTGATAACTGGCTTTTCCTATTTATTCCTGCTACCTAAAGCTAATTCATTTCCTAACATATGAGTAGTAACTCAATATCATTCTATGAATTTAGAGCACTTTGGCTATGTGTTTTATAGTTAATGTATTTAACAGTCTTTGAATTCTGTGGCGAATTTGTTGGAGTCCACACTGTTCCTGCCTAATTATCTGGATTCTACTAGTCGTTGCTTTCATTTGCCACAAAATTTGGGTCAGACATTTTGAGTATATTTCTATTTGCTTGTAATATTATAGCTAGTTGAGAGTTTATGTATACATCTGCTTTAGAACCAATATAGTCAGATACTTTCTAAAATTTGAATGGCCATGTAGGTTTACCAAAGAATACTCTAGCTTGACCAAGTTCTTCGATAGGTTCTACTTGCTATATAAAATCCGGCTACATAGATAGCTAATCATCTATAACGTCCCAAGCAGATGAGCCAGGTTGAATTGTATAGTTTGCAAAGTGCATTTCGAAATTTGCGAAGTATAATTGTGATCCCTATCCAGACCTTAATCCAGTCCAGTAGTCTGTTGGGTAGTATAGATTTTCGGCAAATGGTTGATAGCTAACTGCGGCTAAATACTTCTTATCATCCTAAGCAAATAGCCACTAGTCATCGGATTTTAGTAATATAGATTCAATTATGCTTGATGTTGCTACATAGCCAAGTTTATAGCTGCCAACTTTTGAGAGCTATTTAACTATAAGCTATCTAGGATCTAAGAAGAATTGATTTATGTGGTCAGATTTTTCGAACACGGGTCGTGCAAGAACGCTGCCATATCCTTCTGCCACGATTGTGATTGTTCCATCCTGATTATATTGTGTATCTCGTATATAGCCAGCAAAGACTTTGCCCATCTTATTTACTTTCTTTGTGTAACCAATTCTTATTTCAATATCCTGACCTGGCTGTAGCATAGAGAATACTGGCTACCACTATGGCTGGTTATACACAACTTTATAGCTAAGCACTTCGTACATATTCAGATCTGGCTAACTTGTCATAACGTTAGGGCCCGGTATTACTATTGTCTATACATCAACTGGATTATCCTATTCTCTTGAAACTTGCACATCTAGTACCTAACCATACGTATATCCAGACTTATACCTGCCATTATCCTAAATTAAAACTAGCTACTATTTTGGACTGAGTTGTAGCTTTGTAGCATATCCTGCGTCTAGTTGCTATGCATAGTAAAGTGAGAGGTATAGTTCTGACAATTGCATTGTATTGAACACAATGCGATTTGGCGAGTATTGTACAACTTGTGAGAGCTATTCTTGTGTTTTCTGCTATATATCTGCTGTCTAGTTTACATCCTATTTATAATTTCCTAGCAGTAATTGGTTCATATTGTACTAGCTAGAAATTATTTCGTTTTGTTTATCTATGCTGTTATTGCCTTGTGATAGTCTTATGTTGTATTCTATATTGTTCAATGTGTTAGAACTAAGCAACGCATAATCTATTTGCTATATTGCGTTTGACACAGGTGTTGTATAATTTACCTATCCGTTAGATGCCTACTATGCATTTGTCATAGTTACTGTTCCAGGGTTTATCTACTATATAATCTATCTGCTTATTTGCTACTATGACTATGACTTAATAGATTCTCTAGTTTTTTCATAGTAATCAGATAGTGATAGATCTTTGGCGGTTAATATTTCTACTGGCTATTTTGTTTGACTATCTATACCTACTTGTTTATATTCTAATTTTTTTATTGGTTTGTCATGTTCGTCTGTAGTCTAATTCAACTAATCTTTATTAGTTATATCGAAACCGGAGAACTATGTGCTCATAAGTGCTAATACGTTAAGATTTTTAATTAATCTACTGTCCTAATCGTTTGACTAATAGCGTGCTATAAGTTTATACTAAGTATTCTAATCTTCCTGATCCTTAGCTGACGTGTACTCTATTGCTGTGTACGCTGACTTGACGTAGCTAGTTGACTATGTATCGTTTATTGGTTCTCCAGTGTCATTATTAATATTTCTGTTGTACATAATTTTCTATTGTTCTAAATATACTTTGTGCAAGTATTGTTTTGTTCGTTCAAGTGTTTTTTCTGCAAAGCTTGTCATAGAATATTCTATTTCATCTGCCCATTGTATTCTGTAGTATTGTTCGAAATCTATTAAAGGATATCCACCTATATCAATATCAGCAACGCCAGCAAGTACTAGTTCATTTTCTATCATGCTAGCGAGTTTATCTTCTATTAGCATTATTGTTTCTATTAGTTGGTCCATATTCATTGTCATAAGAGTATTGTATTTCATCATCTCGTAATACTACTAATAATTGGTCTTTGTCCCAAGTATGAAATTAGCTATATAGCGATTTAGATAGACAATTGCATTAAAGTAATTTTTCATCTATACTTGTGGCTGGCCATTATTTTTTCCTGGTTCATATAAGTCCACTATTATTTTTGACTAATTTAGTTGTTTGCTATTTGCATCATACTACTTGGATATAATTTGATAATACTATTCCTATAACATTATCTATACAGGCTCTGGCAAGAATGTTTTGAATTTGTTATAGAAATCGTAGAATAATGCATCTGTATTTATATTTTTGATATTTATAATATCTTCTAGACTGTAGCTTCCCTTTGTAATATCAAAATTGTTATCCTACAATTCTATTATTGCATTCTTTACTAATACAAATGGCCACAGCCAACTGCTTATTGTTTTGAATAGTTTTTCTATTATGCTCTCGTTTGATGATAGTGCCTATTGCTACATATTTATAACTGTTCCAGGCATATCGTAGAATAGATTTACAAATGCCATTGATACAAGCATTATATTAAGTTGTTCTTGAACATATTTTCTTCTCTATTCAGTACCCTCGACATTTTCCCATGTAAATGCGTACTTCATTGGTGCGGAACTGTCTTTTGTTATCCAATCAAACATATTGTACTTGCTAATTGTAGAGAACTTTGTCATGATGTCGTATATATTCTCGCTATCAGTTACAAACATTGCATCAATCTAAACGCCAAGCGTGCTTGGCATTCGTTCTGAAAAAATATATGCAAGCTACTAAGATGCCATTGTAGATATAAATGTGTTGTTATATTTGAAAGTATAATTATCTATTATCTCCCTTATTCTCTACTAGTATTTCACGTTATTGCTTTTATTTATTTTAAAAAATACACCCGTTTTATATTGCTTATCATCTTCTGGCCCTGTATATGGCTGTAGAACTGTTTCTAGTGAAAATATAGGGTTGTTTGCTACGTAGTTCTAATCCCAAACGCCATATGCTGCGTAATATGTATTTTGGCTAGTAGCAAGTGTATTCATTAAATTTTTGCTTGGTGTATACAAGAATAGACTAAGGAATTTCCCTATAAATGTTTCGCTATTAATATTTACTTTTGTTGATGGGTTTAACTATGCATATGTTTTGAGCTAAGCAAGGTATGTTCCAACATTTGCTACGTCGTCTTGCATGTTAGCAGTAGTAGTTTTTGCGTCGCCTAACTACTACATAGTAGGTGTTGTTCGGTAGAATAAATCGTTTCCGCTCTATGATGTTAATAATATTGCGATAACTTGATCATAGTATGTGTCATCCAGTTCGCTTGAGTACAATGTTTTCACTATGTATCGCTATATATATGTTGTTGTATTTAGAAATATTTCAGATGGTAATTGGTTAGGATTCTAAAGTGGCATTATTGCCTACTATTCTCTTTTTCCATAATTAGTAAATGTATTGTCTTTATTCTTAGAAACTAGGCTATTATTATCTATTGTCTTTAACTACTTATAATCTGTGTTATTAATACCGCTGATATAAGTGTCGTAGTCTAGTATACCTTCCTAAAACTAACCTATCTATCCATAAGTAAACTAAGGGATATATATTAGTATCGAAGATGCCAATATATTTGATATTTCAAGGTTTACTGCACTGTCCGCTATTTTTTCTATCTATTTGTCCACCAACCCATCAAATGGTTTGAACTATTTAATTAAGTCCTTTGCTTTCTATTTTAGATTAGTTATTATGTCTTGTTTTAATGTGTGTGTTTTTTTATCTACTTCTGCTATATTATTGTATATATTGTTTATTAGCTATTCGTTTGAATTTAGCCCTTCTTTGCTGTACAATTTATCTATGAAGCTATACTACTATGATCTATTGCTCTATACATTTTCCTAGAATGATACAAAGTTTATGTTGTCTATGCCTATAAATGGGATGTTTACTACAATTGCGGAATTGCTGTTGTCTATATTCTTGACATCTATGTTTGTTATATACTATAGGTTAAGTCCAAACTAAGATGTCATGCCTCCAATTTTTAGTGGAACTGCAGGTATTTGGTCTTTGTGATTTCTTACAAGCTGTTCGGTGTACTATTTGATACATATTATCTCGTTTACAATGGATGTCTATGATACAGTTTTCTATTCATTTACTGGATCAACATCTGCTGAGATAACTATATTACCCTCCCAGCCAGTCGTTCCCATATATTGTCTATATGGTATTATGTTGTTTGATGATAATTGCACCTAGAATACGTGCCTATATGATAACGTCAAACTTATTACAGACACGTCCTATTCATTGCTGTCGATAACTATTTTTGATGTATTTGCCAGTGCTGATTTTACGTCCTCTATTTCCTTATTGTATTTTGCTATTATATTTACTAATTTAGTTGTGCCGCCAGCCTACTACTATGCCTATTGCGTTGTTTGAAGCTTTGTCGATAAATCATTAACCGTTTTAGATATATTGTCAAAAGTGACATTCTGCGGGTTATATTGATTTACATCGAATATAAGCTATAGGTCTGTCACTAGGTTATAGTATATGCTTTTCTATACAAAATCTTTGTCCATTTCTAGTGTGATTCTGTGAGATTGCAAGTCTGAATATATTGTTTGTAATTCTTTTGGAATTGATTTATTTCTATGATTAACAACTTCTGTATATATTTCTCCGGATGTGAAAAACTATTCTTTAACTCCTAGCCCATCTTTGTATTTAACTGTCATAAAGTCATATTCAGTTGTTTTATTTAGCTATGTTGGTAACAGTTGAAGAGTTACACGCACAGAGCCGGGGAGTTCTTTTATATATTCTATCTATACCGTTTCTATTGCACAAAACGTCACGTTGTCTTTAGGATATAACAACGTGTTCTATCTATCAATATCTGCTGAATTTATTAACGATTTAAGCTGATATGAGTATACTGGAACTATAGGAAACAATTTGCATAGCTATAGAAGCGAATGCAGGTCGGCTAATAGGCCAATCTAGCTATTTGTTGGAGAATACACTACATATGGTTTTGGCTATGGCTATGCAAATGTGCTATTGTAAATCTATGTAACTATAATAGATACATCATTAGCTCCAGTGCTAAGGACAGCATTGGTGCCTATTGTAGGTATACTTACTGGTTTTGCCTGCGAGAACTCAGAAAGGCTAATTGACTCTATGCCACTAGGAAATACACAATTCCCTATAATGATGTCTGGGTAGTATTGTTGGTCAGCGAAAGTAATCAAGTATTGTGAGCTATTCTCACGTTGTTTTATGAATAAATCAGACATCAAATCTATGTCTGGGAATTTGTTTTGTTTGACATTTCCCATTCAACCACTTCTTTCTTGGGCTTGTAGCCTGTAAGTAAATTAACAAATGTGGGGCTTACGCCCCACAGTTCACTTCTTATATTTCTTTTGCCAGTTAGGAAGCTCTACATGTGGCATATCTTTGAAACTAGTCCAACTTCCGCCCCATACAAGTCCAAGTGATTCTGCTATCTTTCCTGCTTTTGTAAACTACTATGTGTCATTCCACTGGAACTTGCCATCTTTAACAGGTGCGAAGTCGAATGCTACTCCATACATATGTGCTGAATCTTTTGTTTGTGTGACAATCTTGTTTTCTGACTATGATATAGGTGCTAAACCGGCCTGTTTTCTAGCTTTATTAACATTTTCCAAAGTGTCTCTGCCTTGCATATACAATGCCTACTGTTCTTCTTTAGTCCTAAATGTATAATAGATTTGTACATTTAGTCCGGCTTCTTTGCATTTCTGTAGAAACTGTTGAGCTTTCTACTTTAATTCTGGCACTAGCTTGTCTAGACTCTAACTCATTATTGCCCACCTCCTTGTCTATATATATAGTTATTATACATATGTTGTTGATACATCCCATTTAGCGTAACCTAGTTTGGTTTGATTGGTATAATCGGCGGCAGTTCTTTATACTGATTATACTTAATTATTTGTTTGTAATCGTTTATATCGTCTTTATATTGTTGGCGCTACTACATACCTACTACACTTACTGCTGTGGCCTACTACTATATTCCTGCAGTCTATCTTGGATGATCGATCATAAGTTGTTTAGCATCATCCATCCAATCGCCAACTACATTTTTGAATTGCTCAACCCAGCTTGGTGCTTCCTATTTCTATCTTGCCACACTATCGCTTATATCTTCTACCTATTCTTCACTTACATCTCTCTATACATTATCAGCTGCACCTTGTGAAATGTTTTTCGCATTATTTGAGTATGTTCTGGCTTCGCCTCTAGCAACTCGTTGCTCATAAATAGGAATACGTTTAGCGACTTCTTCTCCAGTTTGTACATTTCCTTCGTCTATTAACGATAATGATTCTAAGTATTTCTAATCCTAATCTGTTATTTGTCCAATAGATAGCATGAATAAATCTTGCCCGCCTTGATAGTGAGGAGAGATTGTTATTACCTTACCGCCTTTTTTGTTTTCTTCTGCAGCTATGAATTTAATTACCTAGTTATCGCCCTCACCCTCTTTAACAAGCACCTAGTTATTTGCGATCATTACAACATTAGGCTATTCTTCTGTTGTCTAAAGCCAATCTAATGTTCTTCCAAGATCAGCAAAATCAGCTGATATTACTTTATTTGTACCACCGAGTACTTTCTATACCTTTTTATTAAACTCGTCTATAGTCAATGTCTGACCTTCTAACTATTTAAATAATTCAGGAACTTGTCGTGCACTATAGTAATATTGTTTCTATTTAGATACTATAACTTCGAATTCCGAACCTAAATTGATGTTCTTAATATGTGCACCATTTATTTTGGCAACTGCAAGCATCTCAGCGATTACGTCTTCAAATTGGTCTGGATTTGTCTACATTCTTTCGATGTATTTATTAGCCACATCCGGGCCAGATACTTCTTCTATCTAGAATATAAGTTCATTCATTATATCCTATGTTTCGGTTGATAGTTTACTAATGTATGGCTACACGTTTTTCCCTTTTGTTAGGCCTTCTTCAATTTCTGCCTACAATCCATGAAATGATTCCATATGTCCTGTTGTACTATACATACTCCACATATGTACCTATAATTTATCCATATTATCTTGGCTTATATTTACATTATGTGCTTTGAAAATGTTTTCTAATGGCTCTAAAGTGTGGCTTATATCTACATCGTTTGTAAGTTCTATTTTCCCGCCGTTCTCACGCTATCCATTTACCACGTACTACATCTATTCTTGTAATATTTCATTTGAAGTAGTATAATTAGCTTTCAATTGTCTCTATCCTTCAGATATGCCAAGATTATATAACCTAGTCTACTATCTATTCATTTGCGATTGTAATGCGTCAATAAGTCTAGAGCGGATTGTATTTATTGTTTCGCCTAGCGGGAATGCTTCTACATTAGTGTCTTTAATCATAGAACGTACTTGGGTATCCTATTGACTGAAGAAATACTATAGTTTGAATAACTAATCTGGTTCATTCATTTTACTAGATACTTGCTTTACAAATAGCTACTCGTCAAGTTTGCCAGTTTTTGTGTCTATTGCCTCTGTAATTATATCTGCTAATGCAGTTCCTCCAGTTAATACTTGTACAAATCCACTAACTTTATTTATTTTTTCTTTTAAGAAGTCTGCTATAGTTGAACCATAGTTAGACTCTATATTAAATCTACTACGTATGAAGTCATCCACTCTTGTATTATTAATATCGAGCGTTGTGAAATAATCAATTATGTTACCCTTATCCTTATACACAGATGCTTCTCTAAGTATTTGAGTTAGCACCATGCTTTGCATTCCAATGTCGCCTGTTGTTCCTTTGCTGTTTTCAACTATTTGCTTTGATAATAGCTAAGAGTAAAATATTGTGTTGAGCTATTCATTGAATTGTTGCGGCTTGTTTGTGATTAGATCCTATAATTCGTCGTAGTTATTATCGACGACCTAGTTTTCTATAGCTTTTAGACCTTCCTATGTTTCCTTATTTAGTGCCTACCTATAACCATTCAATGTTTCGCTTATTTCAACTATATTAGACATATCTTTATATATTTGTTCCTATGTTGCATTGTACAGCTAGTCCTATAGTATCTAATTTGTTCTATTTGGTATGAATGGTTGTGCCTCGTGCACATTCTACTCACTTACTATTAGCTTTAATGACGATACAGTATACTTACCATGCTTTTTCTTTTTGATGCTAAACACCAAATCGGCATCGCCGGCTATTTTCACAGCTGTATTGGCAAGTATAAATTGTTTAGCGTTATTGTACGTAATAAATGTTCCTATATTCGATTCGCCGCCTGACTATATCTACTACATCTCATTGTTTACAAGATTAGTAAACCAAGCTCTTAGGTTATTGCTTTCAGTTTTGTTTAGCAAATGTATTACTTTTCTATCTGTTGATTTTGATGTTTTGAATTTCTTTAATGCTTTTCTATCAGTTTTAATTAATGCCTATTCTGTGGACTATACATTAGCTTTGCCGATCTATTCGTCATTTAATATATCTATTAAAGCTAGCATATCTTCTTCGCTTGATATATCTGATATGCTATTTATATGGAATATGTCCATTAACTAAGATGCCATTGCGACTTTTACAGAATTTGGCTAAGCTTTTAACGTTTCACGCAATGTATCTTTCGTTGTGCCGCTTGATCCTGCAGTGCCCTAAAGCTTCTGATATAATTTATTTATGTATTCCTATAGTTCTTGATCTATTGGTTCTGTCTAATTATCAACATCGTTCCAAGACTTCTTACCATACAATAACTGCTATATTGTGTCTTGTGTTACATTAACGTCTATAATATTATTTACTAATCTATCTGCTCTATCTAGAAACACTTGTAAATTTTCCTGAACTGTCTTTTTTGTGTCGTATAACCCATCTTCTGTGTCGAGACCCATTATGTCTTTTAATGCTCGTTCTAAATGAACTTCTTCGCTTGCAAGTTCACCTTTCTGTTGCATTAAAGGCACAGATATTTCGGCTTCTAGTTCAGCTATTCTGTTTATTAGCATATTTACTGGATTAATTACATTATCTATATTTGGGAACATGAATCCTTCGGCTGTTTCGATTCCGAATATAGCTTTTGTTAGATTCTTAGCTCGTTTATCGCTCATACCTGAAGCTGTAAGCTATCCGGCGAACTTGTAGTAAGTCTGTCCTATATATGCTAATATATCCAATCCACGGTCGTTTCTGAATAGTTTGTACACATTGTTGTTTTTTGCAACATCCTGTATATTATTTAGCATCTAATCTACGTCGGCCTCTGCACTTGGCAACTTGAATTGGTCAGTAAGTTGAGTTAATATCCTAGATGCGGCTGATGCATAAACTATTTCTCTTACCTAGCTCTCGAAGTTGGGGGATTTAATTTGTTCAACGCCGATATTAAATTTTTTGAAATCTTCGCTTAGCATGTTTACTACTTGATCGAATGCATTATCAGCTTCTGAGCCTGTTATCTATTTAGTTGCTTCATTTACGAATTTTAGTGTATTTTCTCTAAGTTCATCGATATTGTCCTATTTCTTATACTGCCCATTGTTGAATAAAGATAGTATGTTACTTTCTGTTATTAACCTATCTTGCCCTGTGATATGCGAATAGTCTAGTGTTACAAGATTTTCGTTTAGTCTTTTTGCCAAATTTCCGAGGCTATAGTGATTCTATCTATAAGTCTATAATGTATTTCCTATTTGTGCAATTGCACGCTCTTCGTCTATCTGTTCTGTTGGTTTCCATATAGGCAGTATTTCCTGCACGTACCTTCTTTGCAATTCATCTAAGTCTACACCAGGTTGTTCCTATTCTTCCAAATATCTGTCTATAATATCGAACTATCTTACTCTATGTTCTGGCCGTATACTTTCGATAAATTGTTTTCGTGTAATTCTTTCCTTAGAGAAGGCTTCAACAAAGGTTACATTAGATCCAGAAATTTTACTCCCATTAGGATCTATATAGTATTTCTCAAATTCGTTCTAGTACATATTAGTTAATGTTCTGAAATTGAGCCCCTAATAGTTTGCTATGACACTTGTTTTATGAGTTGAATCAGTAGTATTATCTGCTATTTGTCTAGCTATATAGCTTCTGTTTATGTTTGATTTTACGTTGTGCAAGTATTCATTTATCTTCTTCCCGTTTTTCTCTTGTCTCATTAACTCAAATGATTTGTCGCCCTATTTAGGTATTCTGCTCTACTTATCATATTTGTTCTATACTCTAATTATATTAATAGCTGTAGAGAATCTATCGTTTATATAGCTAGATCGTTTTATACGTCTTTCATTTCTTGCTCTAGCATCAAGCAATTTCATTAGTATATCGCTTGCACCAGATTGATTAAGTGTCTTATTTGTCTTGTTCATTAATTCGTGTGGATAGACATTTCTATAGAATTGAGTGCTATTGCCGCCGCTAGCTAAATTATAAAATCGCATACGCTCATATATATTAGCTTTTGAGCCACGTTTAGTTATCTCTGCATTAATTAGCTGTTGGCCCTGCCTAACTGCTATTTGTTTGACAAATAGCTATCCTGCATTTCTTACATCTATTGTAGTTGGCATTAACTACTCTCTAGTTGTTCTTATTGTATCGCCTGTAAGAAGTCCAGTTCTAATTGCAATTCTAAGTAGACCGGACAGCATACCACTAATTTGCGATGACACTACTGAATAGTCTTGTCTTTGAGTTGATTGAGTAATTACGTCAAATAACTATTTATCAGTGCCGCTTTTGTCTGCAAAACCATAGAACAAGTTTCTTAGGGTTATGTCGTTGTTTCCTTCTTTATTGCTAAGCAATATCGCATAAATCTATGACAGTAACTCGTCTGTACTTATTGTGATTTTTCTATATTCTTTCTTATATCCTTTTTTTGTTTTCTTTTTAACAACTTCTGTTCCTATTTCTATGAATCTCTTTCTATCAGTTATGTCTTGGTCTCTTCCAAACTCAATGCTGGCCTGCCTGAATTCTTCAACCAAAGTGTTGCTATGCTATTCAATCTATTCATCTATCCATCTGCGCATATCTTCTGGTATAACCTAATTATACAATTGCTCGATTTCTTCGTTAGATAGAGATCTATCTTTCAATTCTAATTGCACGCCGAATTGTTCTAGTATATGCTTATGCACGTTTTGACTTATAGTTTCGTGTGTAGCTTTAGATAGAGAATTTACATCTAGCGATACAGTTGCGTTCAAATCAGTAGACAGCTGGTCTGTGCTTAGATTGCTCATGAATTGTTGTATCTAATCTCTATCTATATGTCCATTTTGATCTACGAATTTTTTTACTATTCTGTTTTTGGCAAACGGTGTATCTGCTTCCTATATTTGGTTGTTAACAATTTGTTGAATATTATCGTTTGCTTCCTTCGATGCTTGGTCTTGTATTATTGCTTTTAGCGGGCCACGGTCTGTTGTAGTGCTTTGGTCTCCTGTAAGTGCATTAACTTTTTCCATGTACTCTCTGTACTATTGTTCGGCATCATAATACTATCGAGTATATTCGCCTGCGTCTCGTGTTGACTACATTACAGTATTTGCGGCGTCAAATTTTGACTTTGCTACTTTTAATTCTTCTATTTCCCTCTTAAGTTGTAGACTCTCACCATACTGTTGGCCTGTTTTATAGTTAGGTAGTATAATCTGATTAATTGCTTCATCTATTGATGTTATTTGTTCTTTGAATTGTGTTGTTGACTCATACATAGAGCGTCTGATTTGCTACTATGTGATATTCTTTATAGACGATTGGACTTGTTCTGTGTCTACAGTTACTCCTAATTTTTGCACAATTCTCTGATCTGGCTGTATCTATGACTTGCCAGTGGCTACATTGAACAGTGTATCCTATACATCTGGCTAATTAGTTGGCTACTATTGGCTTATAGACTCTGTTAATGTCTAATTGACATTACCACTGAATTTCTGCGAATACTCATACTATACGCTAGATTCCTGTATTCTATTTAAATAATCTTGCTATTCAAGAAATAGTTGTTTATCTTCTTCGCTGTCGAGCTACATGACGTATTTGTCACGTATAGTCTATATATCCGGCTATGTCATATTTACAGTATTGCTTTTATTTTGAAGTTTTTCTATTTTATTAACTATTCTAGTTAACTGTTCGTCAACATGCAGAGTTCCTTCGCCTGTAATTTCAGATAAATCTAATAACCTTAAAGGCTACGTGTCATTTTCTCCAGCTTGTATTATTTTCTTGGCTATCGCTGTTATATCTTTTTCGCTTAAGTCTTTTGACAGAGAATATACACTTACATCAGATCTGCTTATTGTTTCAGTGATTGTATGTTTGAGTGCAGTTAACTAATCTGGCACTCCTTTTGTTGACTATACTGGCTACTAAGTAATATTCTAAAAATCATTTACATTCAGTGGCACTTCTATTGTGTTGCCGTTTGCGTCAGTTGTTGTCTATGTGACAAGCTTATTAAGTACGCCACGTATATTCTGATCAATTTGCTAATAACTCATAGCGCCTTGGTCTATAGTATTCATTACTTCTCTGTATAGAGTTTTAATTTGTGGGGCACCGCCGAGCATTACATATATATCATCATCTGTTGTTTTACCTGTTTTCTTGTATCTAAGGTTAACTTTTACCTATACATTGACATCTGCAAATTGGTTATTTGTATCTTGAATCAATTGATTTAGTTTATTTACTTGTTCTGGAACATTGAAGTCAAAGAACTCATATTCGTCTGTTTTACCTTTTCTTTGCACATATACGCCTGCAACAGATCCGTTTATATCATACATATCTCTAGTGAATTGGTTATATTGCATAGGCTAATCGCCGCCGAGCTACTATCCAGAATTGATAAGGAATCTGTTTTGTTTCTGGTCGAAATACACGTACGGCAGGGATATTCTATCAAAATTTATATTTGTAAATTTCGTTTGGTCTAGTGTACTGAGATCTATAGAGTATGTATCATCAGTACTATGCTTTACAACACCTAACAATTGATTGATTAATGCGTCTGGCACTTCCTGCACTGGCATGATATAACTACCAAACTCGCCGTCAGTCTAGTAATGTTGCAATCGCTGTGTGAATTTCGTATATATATTCTTAGTATCTATTGTCTAACCTGGATTCATATACATCTACATGGCTCTAGCGTTTACCATGTAAAATGTTCTTGGTGTTCCGCTTTGATTCTATATATTATTAGCGATTCCAATTAGTCGGCTAAGTCTATCCATTAACGTAAACCTCCCTGCGAGTAATCGTACGTGCCAGCTTTTATTTTGTTGTTTTGTAAAACATAATACTACTAAGATTGGAACGGGTCGTATTTCATATTTGAATTAACGGCGATTAATCCATTCATCTATTTCATAATCTGATTTTCGTACACGTTCATTGCAGACAAGTTCTTCACATTAGTCAACTACAACAAAGATCTGTACTATTCAACATCTACTATGTCATAGTTATTCTGTATTACCTATGGCATATTTCGTTGTGCATTGCCATATACGTTATTTACAAACTCATCTGCTTGGTCTTGTTCTACTTTATATGTCTTTCTGCCTTGCTAGAATTGTGTCTTCTATTCATATACGCTTTCTAGCATTGGTTTCATGTAGCTAGGCTATATTTTCTTTATATCTTCCCAATCCTATTCTGGCTAGTTAGCTAGTTCCTCAAATATTCCCTAATCTTCCATAGGCAATAGTCGAGTCATAGTTCTAATAGACGGCAATGCTTTGAACTCATTAAATTGCTTTTTCCCCTGCAGATGTTCAAGATATATCTATTGTTCTTCAACTTCACGCTGTTTCTATACGTTTGGCAATACCTAAGATTTCGGGGTAAGTATAG
>ENA-UOYA01000818-UOYA01000818.1-activated-sludge-metagenome-genome-assembly--contig:-NODE-818-length-36694-cov-6.965092_pt1 | contig 36694 bp, 27 predicted proteins | sample MGYA00238163_ERZ764804 | MGnify/ENA primary metagenome ERZ764804 (study PRJEB28919, sample SAMN05720223) | activated sludge metagenome | isolation source: Anaerobic digester | place: Hong Kong...
CGGTTGAGAAAAAGCCGACAGAGAAAATAAGAGGGAAAAGCAGATTAGTATATTTCTTATTCCCATCGATTCAGAATTATTTTTAAAATTCGATTGCTTTGTTTTTGAAAACTTTTTTCACGGCTTTCAAATAGCCGAATCCATTCAGCATATCGGGCAACAAATAGCTGCCTTCTACCTATTCGTTTCAAGCATTGATGGTAATTTTTTATGACTTCCCATTCATCGGTTCCTTCCGGCCATAGCATGTTACCGAACCGTTCATCATGGTGACACGATGGTCTAATTTCTGTATTTTCATATAAAAACACTATTTATTGATTTGAATTATTTCCGCTCCTTTATGATTTAAAACTGAACAGATGGTGAAGCCTACTCTATAGAAGTACGATGTATCGATTGAATATATTATCCCCTATCTTTTCTTTATATTTTACAAATATATATCATGAAATCAATAAAAGACTTCAAAAAATGATTTAAATACTATATTATTTGACATTTAATATCCTCTTTATTTTTTTTGTTAGGGTTGCAAGTTGCATATCATAATACACTATATAATAAAAATGTTTATTTTTGCGTCATGCAAAAAATAGATGAGATTATCGATTTGGGTACGATTGCCTATGCAGAAGCCTGGAAATATCAACAAAAACTATTCGAAAAGGCGATAGCACAAAAAAAAATAGGGGGAACAACAACTCAGGCATTGATTCTTTGCGAACATCCTCACGTAATAACACTAGGGAAACACGGAAATCCCAACAACTTGCTTTTACCTATGGAAAATCTTCGTAAAAGAGGTGTGGAATTTTTTTATACCGATCGCGGAGGGGATATCACTTATCACGGACCGGGGCAGTTGGTTGTTTATCCTATTTTCGATTTGAATGCTTTTGAAATGGGTCTTAAATCGTATATTTTTAACCTTGAAGAGGTTATTATCCGGTTATTGAATGATTACGGAATAAAAGCAGAACGAATGCCGGGGGCTACAGGTGTCTGGCTGGGAGCGGATTCCGGCAAAAATGCACGCAAAATTTGTGCAATAGGGGTGCGCTGTAGCAGTTTTGTGACCATGCACGGATTGGCTTTGAATGTTAACACCGATTTATCCTATTTTTCGTTGATCAATCCTTGCGGATTCATAGAAAAAGGAGTCACATCCATTCAAAATGAATTGAATTCGGACTGTCTCGAAATGGACGAAATCAAAAATCGACTCATTCATTATTTTCTTGAAGTATTTGAATCTAAAAATAATCCATAGAAAAATGAAAAGGAATTTATCCGTTTTTTTAGTCTTTACTTTTTTGAGCATTGGTTTTATTTTTGCTCAAGATAAAGTTTATGAAGTAAAACTCAGTGGAAATGCTTATGTAACTTCCGGCCCAACAGGGGCAGCCATTACGGCAAACGGGTTGGAAAAGTGGACGGACAGTCATTCAATTATTCAGACTTATATTTATTTTTCTAAACCTCAAACCATAAAGTTGTTTATAAAAGGGAATACAAAAGGACGTTCTTCTTTTCGGATTTCTTTTCAAAACAAGAAAGTGAAGTTGGAGGTAAATGATGATTTTAAGGAGATTCCTGTGGGAAAATTTAAGGTTAACCAACCCGGTTACTATTCCGTGACATTGCAGGGATTACGAAAAACAGACGACGAATTCGGGCGGATTGTTTCGTTCATTGTCCAAACAAACGACGAACAGTTGGTTTATGTTCACGATTTTTCGGATTATTGGGGTAGGCGGGGACCTTCTGTTCATTTGAACTATTCTTTGCCAAATGATACCATCGAGTGGTTTTATAACGAAGTCACTGTTCCCCAACACGGTGAAATCGTTGGGAGTTATTATATGGCAAATGGTTTTGGAGAAGGGTATTTCGGTATGCAGTATAATTCGGAAAAAGAACGAAGAATATTATTTTCCGTGTGGAGCCCGTTTGATACCCAAAATCCGGAGTCGATACCGGATAGTCTTAAAATAAAGGTGTTGCGCAAAGGGGAGGGCGTGCATATTGGAGAATTCGGAAATGAAGGTGCCGGCGGTCAAAGTTTTTTGAGATACCATTGGAAAGCGAACAATACGTATAAATTTCTTACCCAAGTAAAACCCGATGATAAAGGGAATACCGTTTACACGTCTTATTTTTTTGCAACGGATGAAAATCGCTGGCGATTGATTGCGAGTTTTTTACGTCCTCAAACTCATGTTTATTATTCCCATGCACATTCGTTTCTCGAAAATTTCATTCCGGAACAAGGATACCGTACACGCCAAGTATTTTTCGGGAATCAATGGTGCAGATCAAAAGCAGGAAAGTGGATAGAAGTAACCGGTTCAAAATTCTCGTATGATGCAACGGCAAAAGCCGGTGTGCGACTCGATTATGGAGGAGGATACGATGAAAATTCAAATCGTTTTTATTTAAAAAACGGGGGTTTCTTCTTTGGATCGACACCTTTCGGATCAATGTTCCATCGAAGAGAAGAAAAGACGCCTCCCGCTATTCCTTTTAATGAACTCGATGCGTTGTAGAGATTTGATCATAGCAACGTAATCTTTTAATTTATTTTCACACGTATAATCATCATTTTTCTGTTCTTCTTTTTATCTTTGCAAGTATTAGGAACGCGTATTTGGTTAAACAACTAAAAATAACATACAATGAAAAGATTATTCCCTTTGGGATTGACGTTTATCGTCATGCTGGCTTTAACCACCTCCTGTAAACCCAAACAGAGTGCTTACAAACAAGTATATGAAGCCGCAAAAGAAAAAGAGATGCAGGAAGCTGCATCGCAGCCTACTACTGTAGTTAAGGATGCTGCGTCGCTTCCACCTGTTGAAGTTTCGGTAAGAAAAGAAAAAGTGGAACCGGTTTATGCATCAGATGCTTCCAATCTTAAAAAATACAGCGTTGTCATTGCTTCGTTAAGCGTCAAACTCAATGCCGAATCGTTGAAATCGAGAATGGAAGCCGAAGGTTATCCGGTTATTCTGGCACAGAACGAACAAGGCATGTATCGGGTAATTGTAGCAAGTTACGACGATAAAGAATCGGCTATTGCCAAACGCGATGAAATTTATCGTAAATATTCGGCTAAAGGAGATACCGAGTATTTACGCAAAACATACGGCATACCTTTCAATGATCTTTGGATTTTGGAACGACAGTATTAATGAATAGCGTTATTCAACGATGGAAAGCTATCCCGCAACATAAGCGAGGTAGCTTTTTTCGTAAGAATAAAAAAAATTATAGGTATGGTTGTCAGATTTTTAGGAACGGGCACTTCAACCGGTGTGCCTGAAATTGGATGCAAATGTGAAGTATGTACTTCGATTGACAAAAGAGATAATCGTCTGCGTGCTTCAGTACAGGTGAGGGTTGACGACAAAAATATAATCATCGATTGTACACCCGACTTTCGGCAGCAAACGTTGGATCTTCCGTTTCAAAAAATAGACGGTATACTCATCACTCACGAACATTACGATCATATGGGGGGTATCGATGATCTCAGACCCTTTAGTCGGTTTGGAACGGTTATTCTCTATGTTGAGCCAAATGTGGCTCAAGCATTGGAAATGCGTATGCCTTATTGTTTTGCAGCCCATAAATACATGGGAGTACCGGATATTGCACTTCATGTAATTCAGGATCTGTCTCCTTTTTCGATCGATGGCATCGAAATTATTCCTATTCGGGTAATGCACCATAAAATACCTATTTTGGGATATCGAATCCGCAATTTTGCTTATCTGACCGATGTGAAATATGTACCGGAAGAAGAAATACCGAAATTGAAAGGAGTAGACACCTTGGTTTTAAGTGCGTTAAGAAAAAAAGAGCATCTAACGCATGAGAACTTGGATCAGGCCATAGCCTTATCCCGAAAAATCAATCCGCGAATGACTTATTTTACGCATATGAGTCACCACATGGGATTGCATAGGGTAACAGAAAAACAATTGCCACCCGGTATGTTTTTTGCTTACGACGGCTTGGAAATCACAATTTGAGTAAGATCAAAAATGCAATAAGGAAAGGGTATTCCTATTATTTTTTGTTTTTTAACTCGTTTCACGCAGCTTTTTTTCATATTTATCGTCTTTTAAATAAAAACGAAAGGAGAAATTGCCCCAAGTTCAGAAAAAGAGTAATATATTTGCAATGTACATACCTGCCCAAAATAGAAGGAATACATTAAACTTTCGACGAGATAATGGGTCAAAGGTAAAGAATGAGGAAAATATTAAAATTACCGGAACACTATGAAAACAAAAAAATTAATAATTGCAGGTTTGTTGGCAGTGATTCCTATCTTGGGTTTTACGCAGGAATGGGATGATATTTATGCCGATCCTTCTCAAACTTCGCAAAAACAACAGATAAAGAAAGAAAAACCGCAATCTCCTAAAAAGAAAATTGTGGTGGTAGAAGGAGATGTGTCGAAACTGGAAGTTAAAAGCACCAGTAGAGACGTTGATGAATACAATCGAAGAGGAAAAGAAACAGAAGAAATTATCGTTCCTGAAAGCGAGAACGAATACGAAGATTACGAATATACCGACCGAATAGTGAAATACCACGATCCGGAGTCGGTAATCAAAATCACGGGAGCAGATAAAATAACCATTTATACGGATAATGAGCTTTATTCGGATTATTACAATAAACGTTGTTATGATCCGCGATGGAATTGCCGATATTGTTATCCATGGTACGATCCATGGTATGATCCGTGGTTATATGGGTGGTATGATCCTTGGTATTATGGAAGCTGGCGATGGAATTTTCACTTCAGCTGGTACAGCCCGTGGTACGCGGGTTGGTATTCTCCGTGGCACAGCCCGTGGTATTATGGTTGGTATGATCCCTGGTTCTACGGCGGATGGGGATATCCCTATTATTGGGGCGGAGGATATTATAACGGATTTTATGACGGAATATATGTCGGCGTAACTCAAAATCGTTTCGGCCGAAGCACTGCTACCTATAGATCCGGTGCATCCGGAAGAAGTACATCGGCGGGATTATCCGGTTCAAGAAGCATGGGTACTCGTTCTACAACCGGCATTTCGGGAAGATCTTCGGGTAGAAGTTCCGGTGCAAGTTCAGGTAGGAGTTCAACAATCGGATCCACAACCCGTATTGTTGATAATTCCGGCAAGGTATATGATTCACGAACCGGTGAACAAGTGGAAAGGCGTGGTGCTGTCAATCGTTCAAGCAGCGGCACAAGCACTACCCGGTCAGATAATACGACCTACAACCGAAGCTCTTCTTCTACACGTAGCAGCGGGAATACGTATCAGCGTTCATCATCGGAATCCGGCAGGAGCAGCAACAATTCGGGAACATACGAAACGCCTTCACGAAATAGTTCATCATCAAGTGGTTCCACTTACTCTACTCCAAGTAGAAGTTCTTCCGGTTCTTCGTATGGTGGAGGAGGTTCATCTTCGAGAAGTTCCGGATCGTCAAGCAGTGGATCTTCGAGTGGCAGAAGCAGTAGTGGCGGCCGCCGATAAATATAAACAATATAATCACCAGCGATGACTACCTTATCGATATCTGTATAACACATAAAAGGAAATGATAAGGTAGTCATTCTATTAAATTAGTACAACGATGAAAAGATTGATTAGTCTCTGTGTGTTTGTTTTGATTTTTTTCTCTTATTCGTACTCACAAGGTGAAGTAGAAGCAGGCAGAATGTCGCGAAACGACCTTTACGGAACAGCTCGAAGTATGTCGATGGGAGGAGCATTTGGCGCATTGGGAGGAGATCTCACCGGGGTTGCCATCAATCCGGCGGGAATAGCTGTGTATCGAAGTTCGGAAATCGTGGGAACTGCCGATGTTTCGCAAGAAAGTTCAGAAGTAGATGATATAGAAAGAGATAAAACAAGTTTCCAATTCGATAACTTGGGATTTGTGGGTTATTTTCCGTTGAGAAGCAGTGTCATTCCGTTTATCAATTTTGGCTTTGTCTATAATAAAGTTAAATCTTTCGATAAAAAGATTGCGGCTTATAATGATGATCCGGCTTCTTCTTTAATGGATTACATAGCAGATATTTCCACCTATGAAAATGTGGATCCCGCCAAACTTGATTTTAATTTGACGAAAGATCCCTTTAGCTCCGGAGCCCCATGGCTAAGTGTGTTGGGATTTAATTCATACTTAATTGATCATCATCAGGACGAACTTGGATACTACTACACTCCTCTGCATGATGAGTCCATAACCAATTCATTAGGGTTGGTTGAAAAAGGTTCGGTAAATAATTACGATTTTACTATAGGAACAACGTTGGGTAAAAAGGTTAACGTGGGTCTTACGTTGACCGTTACAGATATTTATTACAATTTATCTTCGCGTTATTCTGAGGAATTCGAGAGGGGTGAGAATGCCGGTTTCGATTTAAGAAATTATCTTACCACAGAAGGAGCCGGTGTAGGGGCAAAAATCGGAGTTATTTATCGTCCCATCAATGAACTGCGAATCGGTGTGGCATACCATACACCGGTGTGGTGCTCCCTTACCGATACCTATTCTGCCGAAATGGAACACAATGTTACCCAATATGTAGATGATCCGGATTATAAGCCCGGCATCGTTCCTCCATCCCCATATATATATGCTCACGATTATCGTTTCAGAACTCCCGATAAATGGGTGATGAGCATTGCCGGTGTTATTGACAATAAATTTATTGCCAGTTTCGATTATGAGCTTTCCAATTATCAGGATATGAAATTTAAAGGGGATGTAGACGAAATAGATGCAGAAAGCATGTATGAGAAAGATAATCGCTATATTTCCGAAGATTATAAAACCACATCTACCGTTCGAGTAGGGTTTGAATACCGGTTTACGCCTCAATTTTCTGGAAGGGTAGGATATGCATGGATGCAAAATCCGTATGATTCCGAATACAGAACAGGTACCAACATAGACAGGGTAACCGCTATTGCCGGTTCCACAACTATTTACCGTATGGAAGGTGATATATCTTATTTTACGGGGGGTGTCGGATATCGGTTCAATAGGAATTTTTATCTCGATTTGGCGTTTGTTTATAAAACTCAAAAGGATGACCTTTATCCATTCCCAACCGTATTCGATTCACAGGAAAATCCTCTTATTAACAGATATTCCCTCAAAAACACTAACACAAAAGGGTTGTTGACGTTAGGATATAAGTTTTAATATTTTCCTCCTTTCTATCGACAAAAGCCGGACATTTCCACAAAGGATGATCGTCCGGCTTTTTTGTTTGGTATTTTTGGAAAATTATGCTCTTACCCCTGATTCTCGGTAAGATTTCGCAATTATTTGCCTGAAGCTTTTTTCTTTACAATTCTACTTTTAGCATTACCCCCCATTGCAACGGTTTGCCTTTCTGGAAAAATTGATTTCCAAACGATTCAAAGTAAAATGTATGATAAGCTGTATCGAACAGATTTTTTCCCCAAATCGATAGTTCGACATTATTCTTGACCATTCCAATTCGGGCATTTACGGTATGATAAAATTCCTGATACAGAGAATTGGCTTCATTCCAATAAATTTTTCCTGTTCCCATATATTGTATACTGCCTGTAATGTAGTCGATAAAGGCATTACTGAAAAGATGGGTATATCTTCCGTTCAGGCTAAGCGTATTTTGTGGAGCATAGGGAACAAAATTTCCTTTATAGTTCACTTCTTCAACATGGTTCTCCACTTTTACCGAATCGGTATAATTATCGAAGGTGGCATGCGCATATCCGTAATTTACGTCTATACCGAATCCTTTACCTAAATTGGTTTGTAGCGAAACCTCCAGCCCTTTGCTTGTAACTTCTCCGGCATTGGTGATCATTCTCCCGTTGCCACTAGGAACAAATTTAGTGAGCTGCATATCGGATATATCCATGTAGAAAAATGAAAGATGAGTTTTCATCCGATTGTTAAAGAAAGCAGATTGATAGCCAATTTCGTAATTTATGCTATGCTCAGGTTGATAAGTTATAGCCTCGGCAACATTTATTTTCGGAGCCGTCGCATTTCTTGAACTCATTAATTGCGCTTGCATTAAATCGGAAAACATTTGGATGTTGAACCCACCTGCTTTGTATCCTTTCGATAGGGTTGCATAGGCAAATTGCCGGTCGTTCCATGCATATTTCAGCGCCACTTTGGGTAAAATCTCCGAAAAATTCACCGATTCTTTGCCCTGCAATGTATCGGCGATGGAAAGCGGCCTGGTCATAGGACCCATTTTCATGGTAAGATTCAGTTTCGAATGGGTAAAATAGTCCAAATTCGTTTTTTCGAAATCGGCACGCAAACCTGCTGTAATGGATAGTCCATCGATAAAAAGATGATTGTATGTCGATTGGTGAAATAACGCACCTCCCCATGTTTTGGTATTATAAGAACCGGGAATACCGATAACGCTATCTGTAATCGTCATTACAGGTGCTCCTGCTGCTGCAGCCCGATTAAAAACCGGTTGAAGAATGTCGGAGATGCCGTCTTCTTTAAAGGCTACCGGTGCATCCGTGTCCAGATGCTGAACAAAAGAAGTCAACCCAAAACTCCATTGATAGTTGCTTGCCGTTTTCGATCGTATGGCAATTTCTTCGTTAAAAGCCCCTTGTTTTTGACGTTGATTGAGCGCAAAATACGATTTTGGTGAAAAGTCCTGATCCATTTTCATGTCGTCCGAAAAATACTGATGCGAGGTAGATGATGTCAGCTGTATTTTATCGTTGGCATATTCAAGCAACAGGCTGTTGTTCACCATTGAGCGCGAATAGCTGTTGTCGTCGTTATAATTGGGCTGAGCGACATTACCTGTTGAAGGATCGTACAAGCCATATGGATAGGCCGTTTGATCTACATAATCGTAATTGAAAATGTATTGTGCACGAAAATTCGGACGGATAAGCCATTCTATTTTTGCCCGACCTCCTGCCGATGTTTTATCGTCGGCCTTTTTATTGTTATAAAGATTAGTAAAGAAGCCATCGATATGGTTATAATAACCACTAACAGAAAAGCCAAGTTTTTCGTTTATTTTGTCATAATAGGCTGCTTGAACTCTTGCCAGTCCGTAATTTCCTCCTGTTACGGAAAACTTGGTTCCCTGATAATCAAAAGGGGAGAGTGTGTAGATGTTTACTATTCCACCCAAGGCATTGCGTCCGTAGAGTGTTCCTTGAGGACCGCGTAGAATTTCAATTTGCCGAATATCATAAAAATCGCAATCGAACGTCGATTTTTCAAAATAGGGAACATTGTCAACATACAAAGCCATAGATTGTCCTGTGCTGCGAGAGCCTACACCGCGAATATAAGGCGCAGTGGACATGGCTGAACCGTAATCGGGTATGAAAAAATTGGGGACAAAAACGCTCAAATCTCTTATGGAATTCATTTGAGCCTCGTTGATTGTGCCCGGCGTAATGATTGTGGAAGATACAGGCATTTGACGGAGCGTAGTTTCTTTGTGAGAATAAACTTTTACCTCGTCCAGGTGGATTACTTTCAAAGAATCTTTTTGTTCATCGTCCTCAGCCCATAAAAACATGGGAAATAACAAGAGAACGGCTATTAAAAATTGTTTCATTTTTATTGGGTTTAAAATACGCGAATAAGGATTTTTTCTTCCAACCTTCACCAAAAAAAGCCGGAGGGCGGCGATGAATCGTTCTTTATTTGCAAAAAATAAATGAGTGTAAACATAAAAAATAAAAATCTCCAATTGTACAACGGTTTGAAACAAGAATCCTCAAGGATTTTGTGTTAATTTCAACTCATTCAATCAAAGAAAAAGATGGGTGTTTGAAGATTGGGAGAAAAAATTGAGCCTTTTTGGGGACTCGAACCCCAGACCTATTCATTACGAATGAATTGCTCTACCAACTGAGCTAAAAAGGCAATGCTTCTTGATTGCAGATGCAAATGTATATAAAATTTTTGAGATAATTACCGTAAAGAACAGTAAAAAATGGGATATTTGACCCCATAAGTTTTTGCTCGATAGATGGGTTTTGCCGACCTTTTATCGCTTCTCCTTCGCTCTTCCTTCGCTATTCCTTCGCTTCAAAGCAGGGACAACAACATCGGATTCCGCGAAACCGATGTAAAGCAAACCTACCTCTTTGCCGCATGGAGAGCGGGATGCAGAGACCACGCCGGTACAGACTTTTTGCGAAGATGGTGCAAGCCTGATGCAAGCATGGAGCGAGGATGGTACGGCCTTGGTGCGAGGAAGGTGCGGAGATAGGACGACCCGGTAAACTTTCATCAGATTAAAATCGGGGAATCAACTTTGCCGAAAAACAGCCATTTGCATGTTGCATATTACATTAATTGCTTTTCTTCAACAGATCGCGAATTTCTGCAAGCAATCTCTCTTCGTTACTAGGCTGAGGAGCCGGAGCCGGTTTTTCCTCTTTTTTGCGGCTAAGTGCATTCATTGCTTTAATTACAAAAAAAATGGCAGTCCCAACAATCAGAAAATCAATGACGGTTTGAATGAAATTGCCATAATTCCATGTAATAGCCGGCGCAGCCACCTCCGCACCTTCGGTAGCTGCTTTCCTTAAAACAATTTTTAAATCCGAAAAATTGGTGTTACCCAAAAGCAACGAAATCGGTGGCATGAGGATATCGTTCACAAACGAAGTTACTACTTTGCCAAAGGCAGCGCCAACTACAATACCTACCGCCATGTCTACTACGTTTCCTCGCAGTAAAAATGTTTTTAATTCAGTTGAAAGTCCCATAATGGTTAAAAATTAAATGTTTAAGGTTCTTTTTCTTTACAAAGAAAAGAAAATAAATCAAATTAATGGCATGAATTTGACGAATTGAACACATGAGTGCCACTTTTATCAAAACAAAAATCATTATCGGATGGGCAAAACCTGGAATTTTCCATTGAAGAACGTTCGAATTATTCTTTACAAAAATCTAAAAAAACAGGATATTTTGTAACATTAGAAAATAAAAATCTCGGAAATATGCAATTTATGAATATTTTTTGTATTTTTGTTGCTCTATTTGATTATTCTATATTGTTTTATTTTTAAATTATTATTTTCAATGAAGACTTCAGCGGTTATCGATCAGTTAAAACGTCGTTTTCCTAACGAACCCGAATATTATCAGGCTGTGCAGGAAGTATTGGAATCGATTGAGGATGTGTACAATGAACATCCTGAATTTGAAAAAGCAAACCTTATCGAGCGTTTGGTTATTCCCGATAAGATTCATTCATTTCGTGTGACGTGGGTCGACGATAAAGGCAACGTGCAAACCAACATGGGATATAGGGTTCAGCATAATAATGCTATCGGACCTTATAAGGGAGGTATTCGTTTTCATGCATCGGTGAACTTGTCTATCCTCAAATTTTTGGCTTTTGAGCAGACTTTCAAGAATGCGTTGACTACCCTTCCGATGGGTGGTGCCAAAGGTGGGTCTGATTTTTCTCCGAGAGGAAAATCGGATGCCGAAATTATGCGTTTTTGTCAGGCCTTTGTAGAAGGATTGTGGCGCGTGATCGGTCCCAATATGGATGTACCTGCCGGAGACATCGGGGTAGGTGGTCGTGAAGTGGCTTATATGTTTGGAAAATATAAAAAACTAACGGGCGAATTTACCGGTGCTTTTACCGGTAAAGGTGTTGAATTCGGAGGTTCGTTACTCCGTCCCGAAGCTACCGGTTATGGGAATGTATATTTTTTGCAGGAGATGCTTAAGACGAGAAATATGGATCTTAAAGGGAAAAAATGTTTAATTTCGGGGTCGGGAAACGTAGCACAATATACCTGTGAGAAACTTCTGCAGTTGGGAGCAATTCCTGTTACCTTATCGGATTCGGACGGATATATTTATGACCCGGACGGCATTGATGCAGAAAAACTCAACTATGTGATGGAATTGAAAAATGTATATCGGGGACGGATTCGTGAATATGCCGAGGAATATGGATGCAAATATGTAGCAGGAGGACGTCCGTGGGGTGAAAAAGCCGATATTGCTTTACCTTCGGCCACTCAGAATGAGATCGATAAGGAAGATGCTGAAAAACTTGTTGCAAACGGTATATTTGCTGTTTCTGAAGGTGCCAATATGCCTTCTACCCCCGAAGCGATTGAAGTATTTCAAATGAACAAAATTTTGTATGCTCCGGGAAAAGCAGCCAATGCCGGTGGCGTATCGGTATCAGGATTGGAAATGACGCAAAATTCCGAACGTCTCAGTTGGACAGCTGAACAAGTGGACGAGAAACTCAAATGGATTATGCGTAATATTCATGAAAATTGTGTGAAATATGGCACAGAAAGCGATGGATACATCAATTATGTGAAAGGCGCCAATATTGCCGGTTTTATGAAAATTACCAAAGCTATGATGGCACAAGGAATTTTGTAATGGGATAAATTCAATTCCTAATTTCGACTTGAAAACAACAAAGAGGGTTGATCACTATGTTTTTCACCCTCTTTGTGTTTGTATTCCTATCGGGGAACCATTTCAACTATTCAATTTTTAGCGGCTTATTTTTTATTTTAATACAACTATTAAAATTAAAAGCCTTACTTTTGTGATAACGTAAAAATGAAAAGGCATGTTGTAAAATCATGAGGGCCACAGATGAATACACCATCAAGAAAAATGCATATAGAAATCAACGATATTTCGGAAATTCCACAGGCAGCCCGTCATTTTTTGTCCGAAATGGGCGACAATAAAGTCTTTGCTTTTTATGGCGCTATGGGAGCAGGAAAAACCACTTTTATTAAAGCGGTGTGCGAAGAAATGGGTGTGCACGAAACGGTTACCAGTCCCACCTTTGCTATTATCAATGAGTATCATACCGATAAAGGTGAGGTTGTGTATCATTTCGATTTTTACCGTATCCTCAAGCTTGAGGAAGTTTTCGATTTTGGTTATGAAGATTATTTCTATAGCGGCAATTTATGTTTTATTGAATGGCCGGAATTAATCGAACCCCTTCTTCCGCCTAATGCCGTTAAAATTTCCATTACAGAAACCGAGCATGGAGGCAGAATATTAACTACAATGTAAACACACACAATGCTATTTTTTATCGGCTAGCGTACATTTCTTCATAATAACGCATGTAGTTGCCGTCTGTGACATTTGCCAGCCAGTCTTGATTTGAGAGATACCAACGTACGGTTTTTTCTATCCCCTCTTCAAATGTTAACAAAGGTTCCCAGCCGAGCTCATTTTTAAGTTTCGACGAATCGATGGCGTAGCGTAAATCGTGTCCTGCACGATCGGTAACAAAGGTGATGAGCTTTTTGGATGTACCTTCGGGACGTCCCAGCAGTCGATCGGTGATAGTGATGACAATGTTAATCAAATCGATATTTTTCCATTCGTTAGATCCCCCTATATTATAGGTATCACCCGGGTTCCCTTTATGAAAGATTAAATCAATGGCGCGTACATGGTCTTCCACATAGAGCCAATCGCGAATGTTTTCTCCTTTTCCGTAAACGGGTAGGGGTTTGTTATGAAGAATATTGTTGATGATCAACGGAATTAGTTTTTCGGGGAACTGATAGGGACCGTAGTTGTTGGAACAGTTGGAGATGAGTGTCGGCAAACCATACGTATCGTGATAAGCGCGAACAAAGTGATCGGATGAGGCTTTGGATGCCGAATAAGGCGAATGGGGATTATATTTGGTTTCTTCGGTGAAGGCGGGATCGTCAAATTGCAAAGCGCCATAGACTTCATCGGTGGAAACATGATAAAAACGTTTTCCGGTATAGTCGGGCTTCCAGGCTTCTTTGGCAGCCTGCAACAAATTCAGTGTACCTATTACATTGGTTTTGGCAAACGAAAACGGATCGGTTATGGAGCGGTCGACATGGCTTTCGGCTGCAAGGTGAATAACGCCGTCGATATGATATTTTGCAAAGATTCGCTGCATCTCCTCAAAATTGCAGATATCGGCTTTTACGAAAGTATAGTTTGCCTTGTCTTCCACATCTTTCAAGTTTCCTAAATTACCGGCATAGGTAAGTTTATCGAGATTTACAATATGGTAATCGGGATGACGATTTACCATCAAACGTACCAAGTGAGAACCAATAAAACCGGCTCCTCCGGTAATTAAGAGATGTTTTTTGTAGTTGCTCATAGGAAAATGATTCATTTAATATATCTCGGCAAATATACATATTCGCAGGCATATTTGAAATATATTTTGGATAAATCGGTTTGTTATCGCCCGCATACTTCTTTAAAAGTACACCATTGGCAATTTTTTTCTTGTATTGTTTGTGTGAACGGTATATTTTCGTCGAAGATTTCCTGTAAACAGGCATTGAAACGTTCGATAAATTCATCGAAAAAACAAGAAATATCTTCTATCTTTTGTTTATTTACGGTAATCGAAGGATTAAAATTATTGAATATCGAACGTAAATAATAGATTGCCGGAAAAATCGTGTAGTTTGGATTTTCTTTCGCAAAAAACAGGGCATACACAAAAACCTGCAAAATATGCTCGGGGCGATTGCTTTTTGACGAATCGAATAATTGAGGAATGTCTTTAAAGTCGGTAGTCCCGCTACCGGTTTTATAGTCGATGATTCGATATCTGTCTTCGATTTGGTCTATTCGGTCGATGCTTCCTTTGAAGTTAACCGATAAATGGTCTGTAACGCGATAAATGCTTTTAAATTTATATTCTGCTCCAATATATTGAAACGGGGCAAATTGTTTATCTGCCTCTAAGGTTTGTTTTACGTAACTCCGCAATATTTCGCCTATCAGAAAATGCTGTCCCTGCAACGGTTGAGGATGGTCTTTATCTTTAAAATAATGTTCAGCAAAGGCTTTTTCGATCAGTTCCGTCAGATAAGCCTCATTTTCCACTAAAGCCGTCAGTGCATCGGGTGTTACCATTTTTCCGATGAAACGGCGATAAATTTTTTCCATCAGGCTATGATAAAGGATACCGAAAATTTCAGCCTCCACCGATTCCTGTACTTCTTCTTTCGTGGATAATTCTTCTATGGCAGAAAAGTAGAATTGCAATGGGCATGTGATGTAATTATTAATTAAGGAAGCCGACAGATATTTATCGCCTCCTGCTTTAAAAGCATCCAACTTTTGCAATACTTGTGGCGTTTTTACCCGTATAATTGGGGAATGATCAGGGGCACTTACATCGTAGGTTAACACATGTTCATTAATATCGAAATAATGGTTGTACAGATATTTCAATTGATAAAAGTAACGGCTTACTTCACCGGTTTGCCATTCTTCTGTGCGGGTATCGTAAAGCATAAATATCCGTTTTGCACGGCTGATCAACCGATAGAAATGATAGGCATAGGTACTTTCTTGATGTTCGTAAGTAGGCAATCCGAAGCCTTTGCGCAAGGTAAAGGGAATAAATGAACCTGTCGATTTTTTCAAGGGAAAAACTCCTTCGTTCATCGACAGCAAAATGAGATTTTCAAAATCGAGAACGCGCGTTTCCAATACCCCCATGATTTGTAACCCCGATAACGGCTCTCCACTGAAGGGTACACTAAGATGTTGTACCACTTGTTTCAATAGACGAAAATAGGTATCTACAGACAATGTTTTAATTTCGGTAAGGGTTTCCTGCAATCGGGTAACCGATTTATGGTATTGCACGATGAACTCGCGTTCCAAGTCGCCGGATTGTGCCTGATTTCCTATATTCTTATTGTTTTCTTTCGAATTTCTTTCTTCGGTTAAACGGTTATAGATAAAAATTAAAATCGACTGCAAGTACTCGGCAATTTGTTCCCATTGGGTAAGAGGTTTAAAAATAAGTTGCAACAGCGGATGAGTGGGAATTTCTGATTCCGTTACGACAATTCGATTATTATCCGTAATATGTGTTTTTAGTAATTCTGCTTCATTCTTTGCCGAAAGTGTTATTAACGGATGATTAAGAATGGCAAGTACGAAACGATAATAAAAAGTGGTTTCGTTTTCCGATTTACGAAGATTCCGCTGCAAATCTGCGATATGTTCGATAAGGCTTGCAATGGACGAATGCAATAAACCATAACCCATGGTTACGTTTATCTTTTCGATACACGGAGGAATGGAGTAAAGAACCGGCAACAGCAGGTTTTCGTCCGGCAACACAATTGCCGTATTAATGGCTTCCTCAGGATCGACAGCTCCCGATGCCACAAGTTGGGAAAGAATGGTGCCCACTTGCTTTGCCTGACCAACAGCAGAAGGAACGCCGATGAGGTCAATCTTTTGTTTTTCTTTATTTTCTGCTTCTGTTTTTGCGGATTCATCCATTGGGAATCGGGAGGGGAAACGTATTAAATTATCGGCTGTCCAAAAAGATGCTTTATTCTGGTTATCGCTGACGAAAGGCGAATCGTAATCCCAATAAAAATCGGCAACCCCAAGATTTTTGAGATATTCCAGTAAGACGGTTTCTGCCGGTGTCAAAGCGTTTAATCCCACAAATACAATATCGTGGAAGGGGAGATCTATTTTTTCTTTCGCTTTGGCGCGTTCCGCAACTTCCCGAAACAACATTCCTTCGTATGCATATCCTTTTTCGTGCAAAGCATTACGAAAGCCCGTATAAAGCTCGAACAAAATCTGCCATGTTTCTTGAAATTTTTTTTTGGTATCGTTACCTTCTACAGGAATGAATCGTTCCCAAAAATTGCGGATCGCATTTATTTGCTGCTCCGAAAGATACGACATATCGGCATCCAGCGATTTGAGATCCTGAACATTACGGAAAAGCTGCTTGGCATCTATCAAATATTTGTCGACATCATCGAAATCATCCAGCAACATTTCGCCCCAATAAAGAAAATCATCAAACGACTCATCCGATCGGCTGAATTTTACATATTCGTTGTACAAGATTACCAACATGCCGATTTTATCGCCGGCCTGATAAGGCGAAAGTATTTCGAACAATTCTTGAATGGTAAGAATAGTAGGAGAAAACAGGGGTTTATGTGAAATATCGGTTAAATATTTTTGAAAGAAAATACCCGCACGGCGACTGGGGAAAACAAATGTATGCTCGTGCAGGGTATTCTTGTATTGGTTATAAAAACGTTGGGCAAGCCGATAAAGAAACGGCATCATTGAATATCGATTAATTATTTGTTATACCACTCCTTGCGCCATCATGGCATCGGCAACTTTTATAAAACCGGCGATGTTGGCTCCTTTCACATAATTAATGTATCCGTCTTCTTCTTTTCCATATTTCAAACATTGATCATGGATGGCAGACATAATATAACGCAATTTTTCATCTACTTCTTCTGCCGACCAACTTAAATGCATGGCATTTTGTGACATTTCCAATCCCGAAACTGCCACTCCTCCGGCATTCACGGCCTTGCCCGGTCCAAACAACATACGATTTTCGAGAAATAAATCAACGGCTTTTTCCGTGCAACCCATATTTGATACTTCGGCAACACATAAAACGTTATTTTCGATTAAATTGCGCGCATCATTTTCATCCAATTCATTTTGAATGGCACAAGGCAGGGCAATGTCAACTTTCTGCTCCCAAGGACGTTTGCCGGGATAAAATACAGCTTCAGGGAATTTTTCGACATAGGGTTTTACTATATCCTGACCGGAAGTGCGAAGTTCCAGCATATAATCGATTTTCTTTCCGCTGATGCCTTGAGGATCGTAAACATAGCCGTCGGGACCGGAAATGGTTACCACTTTTGCTCCAAGTTGGGTTGCCTTTAAGGCTGCGCCCCATGCTACGTTGCCGAAACCCGAAATAGCAACGGTTTTCCCTTTAATATCCATTCCCCGTTCACGTAACATCCGGGATACAAAATACAATGCGCCAAAGCCGGTAGCTTCAGGGCGAATGAGCGAGCCGCCGTAAGATAACCCTTTACCGGTGAAAGTACCTGTATTTTCGCGTGCTAGTTTTTTGTACATACCATACATGTATCCAATTTCACGAGAACCTACGCCGATATCGCCCGCAGGAACATCGGTATCGGGACCGATATTGTGCCACAACTCCAAAACAAATGAATGGCAAAAACGCATGATCTCGCCGTTGGAACGTCCTTTAGGACTGAAATCTGCTCCACCCTTGGCACCTCCCATTGGAAGGGAAGTTAATGCATTTTTAAAAATTTGTTCGAAACCAAGAAATTTTAAGGAGGAAAGCGAAACAGAAGGGTGAAATCGAAGCCCTCCTTTGTACGGGCCTATTGCATTGTTGAATTGTACACGATAGCCCGTATTTACGTGGATATTGCCCTGATCGTCAGTCCATGGAACTTTGAATATAAAAATGCGATCGGGTTCCACGAGTTGCTCAAGAATGCATGCTTTTTCATACTCGGGATGTTCATCATATACCTCTTCAATGGTAGAAAGCACACCCCTTACTGCTTGCAAGTATTCCTTTTCGTTGGAATACTTGGCTTCGAGTTGCGTCATGATATCTTTTACTTTCATATGCTGAAAAAATGGTAGTAACTTGGTTTGACAAAGGTAGAGATAAAAAAATTAAAAACGATATTTTTATTGATAAATAGAGTGGATGGCAAATTGTTGACATTTGACGTTAAATTCGTAATTTTGCAAAAGACAAATCGAAAATAAGCCGAGATGGGAAAGAATAAGCTATCCAAATTTGCCGATATGGCAACTTATCCTCATGTTTTTCAATATTCGTTTGAAATGCTGAAAAGAGAAGGTTTTCCGTTGAAAGGTAAATGGGATAGCTATTTCGAGAACGACAATCCGTTGGTATTGGAACTTGGATGCGGGAAAGGCGAATACACCGTTGGATTAGCCCGTTTGTTTCCCGAAAAAAATTTTATCGGTATCGATATAAAAGGGGCACGCATGTGGAAAGGAGCTACAGAAGTTCTTAGAGAAAATATTACAAATGCGGCTTTTTTGAGAACACAAATCGAATTCATCAATCATTTTTTCGCAGAGAACGAAGTTTCGGAGATATGGATCACATTTCCCGATCCGCAAATGAAAAAAACAAACAAACGGTTGACTTCTACTCGCTTTATGGAAGAATACAGCCGTATTCTTAAACCCGATGGAATAGTGCATTTAAAAACCGACAGCGATTTTCTTTATACATACACGAAAGCCATGGTCGAAGAAAACCGGCTTGAAATCTTTTTCGATACGAACGATCTCTATCATTCGGGAATTGATGACAAAATACTGCATATTCAGACTTTCTATGAACAACAATGGCTTTCTCGTGGTTTAAACATCAAGTACATTGCATTTCGATGTCCGAAAAAGGAAAATTGGTTGGAACCCGCGGTGGAAATCAAACGTGACAATTATCGTAGTTACAAGCGGAATGCTTCTCATGTAAATGATATTAACCCGGGGAAATGATCTGAAGACGATTTCTATGAGCCGGAAGTAAAGATTTAAAATTACCCTATATTAATCAGATAATCAATAAATTAAATTATGACAATATATCCACGACTTATTCTTGATGCACTCAAAAACGTTAGGTATCCGGGCACAGGGCAGGATATCGTTTCTGCGGGCATGGTTGCCGACAATATTCGAATAGAAGGAAATAAAGTGAGTTTTTCCCTCATAGCAGAAAGGCCTAACGATCCGTTTATCAAATCATTGGTTAAAATGGCCGAACAAGCTGTTTTAACTTATGTAGACAAAGATATCGACATCAAAGGAAATATATCGGTGAAATATAAGCAGCCACCTCGTCCGGCGCTACCGGAATTGCTTCCGGGTGTAAAAAACATCATTGCAGTTGCATCGGGCAAAGGTGGTGTCGGCAAAAGTACGGTTTGCACCAATATGGCAGTGGCACTGGCCATGAAGGGGTATAAGGTCGGCTTGCTCGATGCCGATATTTTCGGACCTTCGGTTCCAAAAATGTTGGGTGCAGAAGATGCTTCTCCCATGTTGGAAAAAAAGGATGGGAGAGATCTGATTGTTCCGATTGAAAACTACGGTATAAAGATGCTTTCCATCGGATTTTTCGTCAAAAAGGAAAATGCTGTGGTGTGGCGTGGAGCAATGGCCAGCAATGCATTGAAACAACTTATCGGCGATGCCGATTGGGGCGAATTAGATTATTTTCTCATTGATTTTCCTCCCGGAACCAGCGATATTCATTTAACACTTGTACAAACCATACCCATCACCGGGGCTGTGATAGTTAGTACGCCGCAAGAAGTGGCGCTTGCCGATGCACGAAAAGGAATCGACATGTTTTCGAACGATAAAGTTAATGTACCTATCTTAGGGTTAGTAGAAAACATGGCATGGTTCACGCCGGCCGAACTTCCCGAAAATAAGTATTATATCTTTGGGAAAGAGGGTTGCAAACGATTGGCGGAAGAATACGGTTATGCCTTACTGGGGCAGATACCTATTGTCCAAAGCATACGGGAGGGTGGCGATGAGGGTGTGCCGGTGGCCCTCAATACCGACAGTATTACCGGTATGGCTTTTTCCGAACTGGCGGATAATCTTATCGCTGCTGTGGATAAACGCAATCGCGAATTGCCGCCTACTCGCATTGTTAATGTGACAATGCGATGAATCTGCAATTTCTAAAGATAGGTTGATGCCTATGGCTGTTTCGTTTGAATTTCTTTTATTGTTGGCATCAGTACTGCTCTTTGTCAGCATTTTTGTCGGCAAAACCGGATATCGTTTCGGTATCCCGGCGTTGTTGTTGTTTCTTTTAGTAGGTATTTTTGTTGGCAGCGATGGCCTGGGAATAGAATTTCGCTCACCTCATCAAGCTCAATATATCGGAATAATCGCCTTAAACATCATACTCTTTTCCGGCGGTATGGATACCCGGTTTTCGGAAATAAAACCGGTGATTCTTCCCGGTGTAATTTTATCGATAGCCGGCGTTTTGCTTACCGCTCTCATTACGGGTGTTTTTATTTATTGGCTGACAAACAATGTGATACAAACCGTCACCTTTTCACTCATCGAATCGTTGCTTTTGGCAAGCATCATGTCGTCAACCGATTCTGCTTCTGTATTTTCTATTTTGCGGTCAAAAGGATTAACCATTAAGCAGAATCTTCGTCCGTTACTCGAATTGGAGAGTGGCAGTAACGATCCGATGGCTTACATGTTGGTGATTCTTTGCATTCAGCTTTTGCAGTCGACAACAATTCAACCCGGGAAAATTATATTTTCGTTCTTTCAGCAATTGATAATCGGCGTGTTGGTAGGGGTGATATTGGGCAGATTAGCGGTATATCTTATCAATCACATTCATTTGGATTATGAAGGTTTGTATTCGGCATTACTGGTTGCAGTCATGCTTTTTCTGTTCGGTTTTTCCTCTGTTTTGGGAGGCAACGGCTATCTTGCCGTTTATATAGGAGGACTTTTAATTGGCAATCAGCGTTTTGTATATAAGCGCAGCATGATGAAATTTTTCGATGGCTTAACATGGCTATTTCAGATCATTATGTTTTTAACATTAGGACTATTGGTAAATCCACATGAACTGTTGCCTATTGCCGGAGTAGGTATCTTAATCGGGCTGTTCATGATTCTTATTTCGCGTCCGCTAGCGGTTTTTTCCCTCTTGTTGCCGTTCAAAAAAATTACGTTCAAAGGCAAATTGTTTGTTTCTTGGGTCGGATTACGTGGTGCGGTACCCATCATTTTTGCCACATATCCTTGGATAAGTGGAGTTGAACAGGCCGAGACCATGTTCAATATTGTTTTTTTTATCACCATCCTTTCTTTGCTTTTGCAAGGAACATCCGTACCAATGATGGCTCGTTGGCTCGGTTTAGCCGTTCAGAACGATAAAAAACGTAACCCCGAGTTGAAAGAGTTCGATATCGACTTGTCGGACGAAATTAATTCGGCAATAGCAGAAATAGTGATAACGGAAGAAATGCTTAAAAATGGCAACAGACTATCAGACCTTTCGTTGCCGGATAAAGTGCTGGTTACCATGATAAAACGAAGTGGCGAATATTTGGTGCCACGAGGAAATACATCACTCGAAGTCGGGGATGTCGTTTTGTTGATTGCCGATAACGATCAAGCGCTGATGGAAACGTATCGTCAATTGGGAATGTAACCTCATTTTTCATCCGACTATATTCAAACTATATCCAAATTAAATGCGCCATACTCCGATTGTTATTTTTTCATTACCCCAATTGTTCCCTTTCGTTTTTTTGCTAATTTTGCAGCATAGCGCCAAAACAATCCCTGAGGCTGTATCAAAATTAAAAAATAGGCCGCTTATCTCATGCTAAAATAATGAAATATAATAGTGGAAAATCAAACAAAAAATTACGAATTTACCATTCTTGTTCCGGTATATAATGAAGAGGAAAATATCTATTTTTTGGAAGAAAAATTGCAGCATTTTCTTCCGCAATCTCTCTATCCGGCCTGTGTAGTTTTTGTGAATGACGGCTCTACGGATGACAGTTTAAATCGAATTCGCCAAATATGTGAGCGAAACAGCGATTTTTTTTATCTGAGTCTGGAAAAGAATGGCGGGCTTAGCGCTGCTCTCAAAGCGGGAATCGATTATACTTTTTCTACATATGTGGGGTATATGGATGCTGATTTGCAAACCGATCCGGAAGATTTCAATCTGTTGTTGAAAGAGATTGAAGCCTATGAAATGGTGACGGGAATCAGGGCGAACCGGAAAGATTCTTTTTTTAAAAATCTTCAGTCGAAAATTGCCAATGGCTTTCGCAGGATGATGACCCATGATGGCGTTTCGGATACGGGATGCCCGCTGAAAGTCATGCATACCGATGCGGCTAAAAAAATGCCGCTTTTCAATGGGATGCACCGTTTTTTGCCGGCGTTAATTTTGCTGCAAAACGGAAAAGTTAAGCAAATTCCCGTACGTCATTATCCCCGCATGGCCGGAAAATCAAAATATCATTTGTGGAACCGCCTGACGGGGCCTTTTATCGACTGTTTTGCCTATCGATGGATGAAAAAACGATACATCAACTATGCTGTGAATGACAGCAACTTGAATTAATTTATGCAAGGGACTCAGATTTGGGTTTTTGGAATCGGATTATTGGCACAACTTCTTTTTTCTGCCCGTGTCCTTTATCAATGGATTGTTACCGAAAAAGCCAAAGAGGTGCTTTCTCCTCCGGCTTTTTGGGTATTGAGTATTGTGGGATCGTATCTGCTTTTTATTTATGGCGTTCTTAGGAACGATTTTTCTATTATCCTCGGACAATTCTTGTCATACTATGTTTATTTATGGAACCTGAATATGCAGGGACTGTGGAAAAAAATAACCAACATCGTTAAAGTGATCTTGTTGTTGACCCCTGTAGCTGCTACAGCATATATGCTTCGTGATTTATCGGCGTTTAACGCCACTTTTTTTCATAACAAAGATGTTCCCATGTGGCTGTTGATCTTTGGTTCAATCGGGCAGGTGATTTTTTCTCTACGATTCGTTTATCAATGGATTTATGGCGTAGTTCATCACTGTTCTGTTCTCCCTCTTGGTTTTTGGGTTTGGAGTCTGATAGGTTCATCCATTATCATTATTTATGCATTTTTTCGTTTCGATCCCGTATTAATACTCGGACAATCTTTCGGTTTCGTTGCCTATATCAGGAATATCATGATTGGAAATAAGCACAAAAAAACAGTATTGAATGAAAAATAAATACCTCTATCTTTTTTGGTTCATCGCGTTGTTACCTGTGATGATAGGACGCGATTTTACACCTGACAATGAGTTGCGCTATTTGAGTATTGTGGATGAAGCTTTGCGTAATGGCAATATATTTACTTTTTCCAATCAGGGGGTGATTTATGCAGAGAAACCCCCATTGTATTTTTGGCTGATGATGATTGGTAAGGTATTGTTGGGCGGTCACCACATGTGGTTCCTGTCACTGTTGTCGTTTGTTCCGGCTCTTGTGATTTTGATAACGATGACGCGGTGGATACAGAAAGAAAACAAAGCGAATGAACAAGCTGCTTTACTCATGTTGATGACATGCGGTTTATTTGCAGGTCTTACCCTAATTGTTCGCATGGATATGTTGATGAGTATGTTCATCACCTTATCTCTTTATACTTTTTACAAAATATATAACGGTGAAAACCGAAAACGGGATGAATATCTTTTTCCGTTGTACGTTTTTTTGGCACTTTTTTCGAAGGGGCCGATCGGACTGTTAGTTCCATTGATTTCAACGATCCTCTTTTTGCTGTATAAAAGGAAATTGCACACCATTAAACGATATTGGGGATGGAAAAGCCTGTCGATTATTTTGGCAGGATGTATGGTTTGGTTTATCGGTGTTTACATGGAAGGCGGTAAAGCATATCTTGACAATCTGGTTATTCATCAAACCGTGGGTAGAGGCATCAATGCATTTCATCACAAAGAACCTTTTTATTTTTATCTTATTGCTATCTGGTATTCTCTGGCTCCGTGGTCGCTGTTGGTTGTGGGACTGACCATTGCCGGATTGTTGAAAAAAAGAATCAACACGGATGTCGAACAATTTTTTGCAATTATTATTCTTTCAACTTTCATCATGTTGTCCATTATAAGTTCCAAATTATCGGTTTATCTGCTTCCCATCATTCCATTTTCGGTTTATCTTACAGTTTTGCTGCTCAACAAATTCGATATTCAGTATCGTTGGATAAAAATTGCGATTGCTTTTCCGGCTGCACTTTTTATAAGCGTTCTGCCGGTAATTTTTTATTTGAAACGCATGGAAGAAATGGCTTTTCTTGGTTCTGTGCCGATTTTTATTGCAGGAGGAATATTAACAATCAGCGGATTAATCGTTCTCTATTTATTATATCACAAGAAAAAAATCTATCGTGCTATTTATACGTTGGCAATCGGCATTTTATTATCGGTTTTTGTGGCCGGGTGGTCAATGCCCGAGTTGAACAAGTATTTGGGATGGGGTGAATTATGCAAAAAAGCGAAAATATTGGCACAAGAAAAAAGGATAACGGATTATTATGTCTATGATATACATCGTGCCGAAAATATGGATGTGTATCTGGGAAAAGACATTAAAATAATAGAGAAAGAAGATCTTATGAAATCTACCCCAACCAAGGGTATCGTTTTGCTTCCTACTAAAGAAATAAAAAAAGACGAAAAGCTGCGTTCTATTATCGAACGTAAGGAATATTATACGATGGGGAATTACGCCATTGTGGTTTTTTAAAAACAATAAGATGATGAAAATATTGGTTACCGGTGCTGCCGGATTTATCGGATATCATACTGTCCGCAGGTTAGGGGAACAAGGATATGAGCTGGTTGGTGTAGACAACCTCAATTCTTACTACAATGTAAAACTGAAATATGCCCGTCTTCAAGAGGCGGGAATAGGAATGGAAGAAATAAAGCCCAATCACTGCATTCAAAGTAAAAGGTATCCGTCTTATCGTTTCATGCAATTGGATGTGACAAACAAAGATAATCTTCATGCTCTTTTCGAACGCGAAAAATTTACACATATTGTCCATCTTGCAGCTCAGGCCGGTGTACGGTATTCATTGGAAAACCCGTATGCGTATATCGATTCCAATATTGTGGGATTTCTCAACGTGTTGGAAGCGTGTCGTCACAATAAGGTTGATCATCTTGTCTTTGCCAGTTCCAGTAGTGTATATGGTGCAAATACGAAGACCCCTTATAAGGAATCGGATCGAACGGATTCGCCGGTAAGTTTGTATGCAGCAACAAAAAAGGCAAACGAATTAATGGCTTTTACTTACAGTAAACTTTATGGCATTCCGTCTACGGGAATTCGTTTTTTTACGGTTTACGGACCTTGGGGACGTCCCGATATGGCACCTTCCCTGTTTATGTCGGCCATTTTGGAAGGAAAACCAATTCAAGTTTTCAACCACGGCAATATGGAACGCGATTTTACCTATATCGATGATATTGTTGAAGGGCTATTAAAAATCATTCCTTCCCCTCCAAAAAATGAAATACCCTATGCTATTTACAATATGGGGTGTTCTTCGCCCGTAAAACTCATGGATTTTATTACGACCATCGAAAACATCACGGGTAAAAAAGCCATAAAAGAATTGACGGATATGCAGCCGGGAGATGTTATCGGCACCTATGCCGATACCTCCCTGCTCGAAAAAAACTTCGGCTATAAACCTTCTACACCCTTGGAAATCGGCATCCGCAAATTTTACGAATGGTTTGTCCGATTCTATCGGCTTTGAACCCTAATTCATTCTTTGCCCTTTATGAACGTAAACTCGTTTTAATTTCTTTCCACACTATCCCGATCGCGGTCAATAGCATCAGGGCAAGTGCTATATAAGCAATGGTGTCGGTAATTTTGATACTTGGCGGATCGAATTTGAATACGATTTCGTGCTGTCCCTCGGGAACAGGCAGAGCGCGCAAGGTGTAATTTGCCCGCAACATGGTTGCCGGCTTTTCATCAATGGTGATTTGCCACCCTTTAGGATAATAGATTTCCGAAAAAACGGCCAATTCGTCTTTCTTTGCATCGACACGGTAATCGAGAAAATTGGAATCGTAAGATACCAACCGGATGGAAGAAGCTGAATCTTTTGGTGTAACGGGAAATCCGTCAAGAACCGACGCAAATTGTTTATCGGCTACCGCTTGATTATGTAAATCGATTTTCCCCAATGCATCGATTTCTTCATCCGCATTGTTTACGAACGTAATCGTATCCACAAACCATGCATTTCCCTGATAATAAGGATTGGCTATCGGCAATGTACCACCTCCTTCAGCCGGCATGATTATCCATTTGGTGTTCAGCATATTCAATACTTTGAATCCTTCGGTATCTACCGAATCCAATCGGCCTTGCGTACGAATGATATCGTTTTGCAACGTCATCATTTCCTTAAAGAGATGCACATCAATCAGATCCTGATACCTACGCAATTTTGCCGGATGATATCCGCCGATACATTTATGCCAGTAAGGGGTTATACCGTCATTAAAAGTACTGGTAGCCAGGTTGAGTACCCGATAGTATTTGGTGGTATCGCGAAGGATATATTCATCGGTTGGCGTTTTAACGAAAGCTTGCGCCACATTCGTTTTGGGCGTAAAATGGCTGTCGTTCAGATAACGTTTATCCACTGTCCACAGATCGATAAGGCAGAGAACAAGAATAGCGCCTACGGCAGTTTGAGCCTTTAATTTGCGATTTGCCATTGCATAGAGTAGGAGAGTCCCGATTACGATAATGGCAACACTTCGCCATGCATCGGCAGTAAACATGGCTATCCGCATATCGGTTAGGTTTTCTATGATGGGGCGAATATGCTCGGCAGGAAGCGTTTGCAGTGCTTGCATTTCGCTGCTCGAGATGAACGAAGGGAAAAAGAGTTTCGGTGCAAGAGCAAACAACATAGCAATACCTCCGGTTAAGGCGAGACTGATATAGAGGTACTTTGGGTTGTTTTTCAATGTTTCAGGCTTCTTGATCAGCTCCTTTATCGTTAGAGCAGCAAGTAGCGGAATGCAAAATTCAGCGATAACAAGAATGGATGAAACCGTACGAAATTTATTGTATAACGGGATGTAGTCGATAAAAAAATTGGTCAATCCCATAAAATTTTTACCCCACGAAAGCAAGATAGAAAAAAGGGTACCGGCAAGAAGTGCCCATTTCATGGGACCTTTTACGATAAAAAGCCCTAATATAAAGAGGGTCAACACAAAAGCTCCGACATATACCGGACCGGATGTACCCGGTTGTTCTCCCCAATACTGACCGATTTGTGCGTACAATTGCCGGTATTCGGGTTGTGCCTTGCTCATGGCCTTTTGGTTTTCCGAAAGAGGAACCGATGCTCCACCTTTGGCATTGGGAATGAGTAATGTCCATGTTTCGCCAATACCATAACTCCATTGGGTTATATAATCGCGTTCCAAACCGTTATCGGTTTTGTTGGCTTCACCGTGTAGCGATAATTCCGATTTTCCCCGCATCGTTTCTTTGGAATATTCATAGGTATGATACAGATTCGATGAATTGGCCAAAACTCCGATCAAGGCTGCAATAAGAATCACTCCGGTAGCTTTAAAAAAATGGGGTAATGTTTTATTTTTCAGGGCATCTGCAAAAAAAGCAAGGACCATAAAAAACATCACAAACAAAAAATAATAGCTCATCTGAATGTGGTTGGCCGAGATTTGAAAAGCAACAAATACCATGACAAGCAATGCTCCCAAAAGATATTTCTTCCGATAGGCATAGACCAATCCCGCTATGGTAGGTGGAATATAAGCCAGGGTAATAAATTTCCAGATATGTCCTGCTGCAATAATGATCAGAAAATAGGAAGAAAAAGTCCAAAGAATGGCACCAAATGCACTAATCAGCGGCGAAGCATCGAATGCCCGCATGAGGATATAAAATCCCAAGAGCATAATAAACAGCAGATATACATAATCGGGCAAAAACAAGGAATAGACTTTCTTTGCAGCGTCTTGGGGTTTGGTGGAGTTATAGGTAGGCGACATCTGGTAAGTAGGCATACCGGAAAACATGGAATTGATCCATCTCGTGCGTTCACCATTATGGCGTTCCATGTAATCGCGCTGCTCTTTCCCTTGTCCGATTGCAGCCAATGAATCGTGCTGGGCAATAACCCTTCCTTCGAAAACAGCCGGAGAGAAATAAGCAAAGGATATAACAACGAATGCTGCGATAGCAATCAAATCGGGCAAAGATTTTTTGAAAAGCGTAAAATTTTTCATTGGACTTTATGTTTTATTGAGGAAGTATCACCATAGGACAGCCTATATGTTTTAGTAAACCCGACTTCCCGGCAGCACGTTTTTCGACGGCTCAATCAACGTAAAAGAACCATCGGCATTTTCTGCCGAAAGAATCATGCCTTCCGACACAATGCCGCGCATTTTTCGGGGTTCAAGGTTGGCAATAAAGCACACTTGTTTGCCAATTAACTCTTCGGGATGGGGATACCATTTGGCAATGCCGGAAAGAATGGTTCGTTTTCCCAAACCATCGTCCAGCAGAAAACGAAGAAGTTTATCCGATTTGGGCACTTTCTCGCATTCCAGCACCGTCCCTACCCGGATATCGAGTTTTTCGAATACTTCAAACGGAACGTTTTCTTTAATGGGCGTTGGCTTATATGCTTTGTTTTGGTTGGCTTTTTTTGTATCCAGCAGCCGCTGAATCTGTTTTTCGATGACGTCATCTTCGATTTTTTCGAAAAGCAATTCCGATTTTCCCAGTTCGTGACCGGCAGACAATATATCTGCATCTCCCAAGCGATCCCAAGACAGGGTACCGATTTGAAGAAATTGACGTATTTTTTCCGCCGAAAAAGGTAAAAACGGTTCAAAAACAATGCTCAAATTTGCAACCATCTGCAATGCCGTATAAAGAATGGTAGCAGTACGATCCACATCGTTCTTTATGGTTTTCCAGGGTTCGGTTTCTGCCAAATATTTATTGCCGAGATGGGCAAAATTCATGGCTTCCTGTTGGGCTTCGCGAAAACGGAAATTATCGAGATTCCTTTCAACGGCTTTTCTTAGGCTAACCAATTCGTCCAACGATTTTTTGTCGTAATCGGTAAACTCGCCGGGGGAAGGAACTTTATTGGAGAAATGTTTTTGTGTAAGCACCAGTACGCGGTTGATAAAGTTTCCAAGAACCCCCACCAATTCGTTATTGTTACGAGCCTGAAAGTCTTTCCACGTGAAATCGTTGTCCTTGGTTTCGGGTGCAATGGCCGTCAAAACATAACGCAATACATCTTGTTTACCCGGAAAATCCTCCAGATATTCGTGCAACCAAACCGCCCAATTGCGCGAGGTAGATATTTTTTCTCCTTCGAGATTTAAAAATTCGTTGGCCGGCACGTTATCCGGAAGAATAAAAGAGCCTTCGGCTTTCAGCATCACAGGAAAAATGATGCAGTGGAATACAATGTTGTCTTTGCCTATGAAATGAATAAGGCGTGTATCGTCGTTTTTCCACCATTTTTCCCAATCTCCGTATTTTTCGGGATGCTGCATGCATAATTCTTTTGTATTCGAAATATATCCGATAGGAGCATCAAACCACACATACAGCACTTTGCCCTCAGCATCTTTCAAGGGTACGGGGATTCCCCAATCCAAATCGCGACTGACAGCACGTGGTTGGAGTCCCAAATCGAGCCACGATTTACATTGGCCATACACATTGGGCCGCCATTCTTTATGCTCTTCAAGAATCCATTTTCTCAGCCATTCTTCGTGTTTGTTCAAAGGCAGATACCAGTGTTTGGTTTTACGCATGACAGGAACGCTTCCGCTTAACATCGATTTGGGGCGGATAAGCTCGGTAGGACTAAGCGATGTTCCACACGCTTCGCATTGGTCGCCGTAAGCATTTTCGTTACCACAGATGGGACAAGTACCGGTGATGTATCGGTCGGCAAGAAATTGCTGCGCTTCTTCATCGTAGTATTGCTCGGTTTCCATTTCGATGAATTCCCCTTTTTCGTATAACTTCAAAAAGAAATCCGATGCCGTTTTATGATGAATTTCCGATGTGGTGCGAGAATAAATGTCAAACGAAATACCGAATTTTTCGAAGGAGTCTTTTATCAAGTAATGATATTTGTCCACGATATCTTGAGGTGAAACACCTTCGTTGCGTGCTTTAACCGTAATGGGAATGCCATGTTCGTCAGAACCTCCGATAAAAATGGCTTCTTCGCCTTTCATCCGGAGATAACGGGCATAAATATCGGCCGGAACATAAACTCCGGCAAGATGACCGATATGGACAGGACCATTTGCGTAGGGTAGTGCCGATGTAATCAGTGTGCGTTTAAATTCTTTTGCCATGATTGAATGCTGAGCTGTTAAAAACTATCAGGTGCAAAGATACGAACTTTAGCTGTTTTTTAGGAATTCTTGGTGAAAATATGGTATAAAAGGCAATATCGTCACTGTGCGGCCCCGTGTATTCGATTTTTTAAGCGCCGATGAGTGTTCCCATTCCGTAAGTAACAGCTGCCGCCGCCAATCCGAAAAGGAGCTGTCGAAAACCCGAATACCATACACTTTTGCCGGTGAAGAGAGTGATGGCTGCACCAATAAGAAACAATCCGAAGCCGCTGAAAACGGCACTCAGAATGGTAGCGGGCATGCCGGAAGTGAAAAAGAACGGGATTACCGGAATAATGGCGCCAATGGAAAACAATATAAATGAACTTATTGCAGCCTGCATGGGTGATCCTTTAAGTTCATCAGGGTTAATGCCCAATTCTTCTTTTATCAGTACTGCATGAGCGCGATCTTTATCTGCGATAATTTCCCGGGCAAGTTTTTCTGCCTCATCGCGAGTCAATCCTTTCGATTGATAGATGAGAGCCAATTCTTTTTCTTCGCCTTCCGGAGCGAGATCCAGTTCCTCTTTTTCGATATCTATCTGATTTTCATATAATTCTTGTGAGCTCTTTACCGATATCCATTCACCCAGCGCCATGGATAAGGCTCCGGCAAGTAATCCCGATATGCCGGCCAGTAAAATAGCATGTTGATTACTTGTTGCTCCGGCAAAACCCATAACCAAACTGAAATTCGATACCAGTCCGTCATTACCGCCCAAAACGGAAGCGCGTAAAGAATTTCCTCCAATGGTATGATGGCGTTTCTCTAATCGTGCAATGTTGCTTCCCGATAATGAATACTTGCGGTTGAGTATATTTTGAAGGATAAAAACATGGGCATTATCGGTAATGGATGACGGTGAGTTTTTCTCTTTCCTTACCTTATTAAGTGCCGACGAGACCCCTTTTTCGGTATCCAGCAAAACGCCCAATACATAATCGTTTCCGGCTATTTTCCCGATAAGGTTCAAAATTCTGGCACGCAGAGAAGGTTTAGGCAATTCATGGAGATCGAGATGACTTTCTTTGAGAAATGCCAAGGCATGACCACGTTCGATATTGCTCAATTCTTCAAAAATCCGCTTCATCTCGGGATCTTCTTCCCGAGAGGCAATTTCTCCGTAAAGATAGCCGGCATCTACTTCGGTTTGGATACTTTTTTTTGAAATCATACGTTATCGGAATTAGTATTTTACAGTTCTTCTTGAAACTTGAATCAAAAAATTTCAATGAAAACCCGCTATCGAAATTCCTTATCCTACACTTCCTTCCAAGCTGATTTGCAGCAACTTTTGAGCTTCAACGGCAAATTCCATGGGGAGTTTGTTCACCACTTCCTTCACATACCCATTCACAATGAGTCCGATAGCTTCTTCTTCACTCAGCCCCCGCTGATTGCAATAGAATATCTGATCTTCACTGATTTTTGATGTAGTTGCCTCGTGTTCCAAAATAGCTGTGGGATTTTGTATGTCGGTGTACGGAAAAGTATGTGCTCCACAATGATCGGTTAGTAACAAACTGTCGCATTGGGAGTGATTACGGGCATTTTTTGCCTTCTTCGAAATCTTTACCAGACCGCGATAGCTGTTCTGACTGTTTCCGCCCGATATCCCTTTACTGACAATGCGACTGCGGGTATTTTTACCCAGATGAATCATTTTGGTTCCGGTATCGGCTTGCTGATAATTATTGGTTACGGCTACAGAGTAAAATTCGCCCACCGAATTGTCACCTGCAAGAATACACGAAGGGTATTTCCACGTGATGGCAGAACCTGTTTCTACCTGCGTCCACGATATTTTGGAATTGTTGCCCTTACAAAGTCCGCGTTTGGTAACAAAATTATAGACACCGCCTTTGCCCTCTTTATCGCCCGGATACCAATTTTGAACCGTCGAATATTTGACTTCGGCATTCTCTAAGGCAATAATTTCTACAACCGCGGCATGGAGTTGATTTTCATCACGCATGGGAGCGGTGCAACCTTCCAAATAGCTTACGTATGCATCGTCATCGGCTATGATCAGCGTGCGCTCAAACTGACCGGTTTTGGAGGCATTGATCCGGAAATAGGTGGACAATTCCATCGGGCAGCGAATACCCGTCGGAATATATACAAATGAACCGTCGCTGAATACTGCCGAATTAAGGGCGGCATAAAAATTGTCCTTATAAGGAACCACCGTACCGAGATATTTCTTTACCAAATCGGGATGATGGAGCACCGCTTCACTAAATGAGCAGAAGATAATTCCCTTTTCGGCCAATATTTCTTTAAAGGTGGTTTTTACGGATACACTATCCATAACAGCATCAACAGCCACTCCCGCCAGTTGCTTTTGTTCCTCGAGCGGGATTCCTAACCGCTCGAATGTTTTTATCAATTCGGGGTCGACTTCATCCATGCTCTGCGGACTTTTTTTCTTTTCGGGCGCAGCGTAGTATATGATATCTTGAAAATCGATAGGCGGAACATTCAGGTGTGCCCATGTGGGTATTTCCATGGTCAACCAGTGACGATAAGCTTTCAAACGAAAATCGAGCAGCCATTCGGGTTCATTCTTCTTTTCGGAAATCAACCTTACCACCTGTTCATTCAATCCTTTCTCTATGAATTCGGTGGGTATGTCTGTTGTAAAGCCGTATTTGTAATCGCTCTTGGCTAAATTGTGCAAGAGCTCATCTTGATTATTTTCTTCCATCAAAAATGTAATTTAAAAAATGTACGGTCTCCTGTTTTTATTAAACCCGGAGAACTTTTACGCAAAACAAACAAAATGCACATTTTGTTTACTGGTATCCGGAAATGTGACGAATTGCCTGTGCAGGACAATTATTCGAACGATTCGTGATGTGTATACCGGCATCTGAAACGCGATTTCGTTTGAAAGACAGGCTCTCCTTTTATTCTTCTTCTTTTTTTGGAAAGAAGCGTTCGATTATATTGTCCGGCTTCAGAATCGGCTTCAATTCTTCGTATGGAATCGTAACATCAATCGTGCCCATTACGTAAGGTGCTATTTCGTATTGATTATACGTATAGTGCAGACCCTTGTCGTCCATCCAAAAATTATTGTTCGGAACAATGTCCTCAATATTGAAAAATCCTTTGGCAAGGAGCGAATCGGGAGAAGTTACCTTATATTTTTCCATCAACGAATGCAAAATAATATCGGTAAGCGGTTTATAATAACCGGGAGTGAAAAGATCTTCTTCCGAAATGGTTACCAGGTCGTTAAGATCGATATTGTAATACACGATACGGTACGAACCGTGTGCCCCTCCTGTATAATCGCTATATTCCACTGCATAACTCAATAACGAATCGTTTTGGAACATTATTTTATTGGAAATATTCAGCTGATAATAATACCATACCGGTGTTTCGCCCTTGGGTAAACGATTTTTGTCGGAATAATAATCCTTAGACAATGCCCGATAATTTTCGATATAGTTTTCTAAGTATTTATCCACCGCTTGCTGCGGGCTCAACGAATCATATAGTGTATCGTTGAAAAACGTACCAACAAAAATTTGTTGCAATCGTGCCAAATCCTCAGCTGTTCTGAATTTAACCGGATACATAAATTTGATATCGACATCGGCATAAGGGAGGGTAGTATCATTTTCTTGCAACAAAGGGATTTGCTTGGCTACGACAATCGTATCGAAAGTCAGCGCGGTTTCGGATTTTTGTCGAATATTTTTGCAAGAAAAAAACATCGTTGTAATAAAAATGGCAAGCAATGCAGCTACAATGTGGTTTTTGTTCATATTTAGATTTTTTTATTGAATAATTTGTTTGATAGCTCCGAGTTCGGGATAAAAAATGATTTGGATGGGTTTTTTACAACTGTCGAACATTTTTTTGGCCAACACTTCTTTCGATCCAAATTGAACGACATCGACTTCCGTCTCTTTTATGATTTGGTTGTCGTATTCCATTTTCAGCTCGGCTTTGGAAGGAATATTATACACCAACCCTTCTGTCAATTTTTTTTCCAATTGCTGCAATTCCTTTTCCGAAAGCTGCATTTCGGGTTTAGGCGTTTTGTTTGTCAACGACAAGTAAATCGGTGCCCCCGCCAAATTGTCGGCATCAACAAGTCCTAACTTTGTCGAAAAACGGGCAATTACCTTCCTGTCGATATTCTTATCGTCCGGAACAAAGGTTATATCTGCAGTAAAAGTTTCGGTTTCGATGGTACCCGTAAACAGTTCGGTGAGTACTTTTTCCTGCAGATTCAGCTGATCCATGACCACTTTGTAGGCTTCTCCGTCGGGTGGCATGTTTTCGGCTTCACCAATGAGAATGTCGTTACGGCTGCGACGCAATTCGAGAATTTGTTTTGCAATCAGCTCGGCTTGTTTGGCTGTTGAACCGGCCATAAGTGTTTCTTCAGAAAAAAACCTACGAGCATCAACCGGTTGTGGTTTGGCTGTTGGAGCTTGTTCTGCCGCCTCGGCAGGTTTCATTTCAGGCATGGCATTTATCGAGCAAATCAAACCCTCTTCCGTCAAATACACAAAAGGTGCTGTTGTATTGGGACGGAATTCTACCATAAACGAATTGGTTTTATCGGGAATGCCTTTATTGGTAACAGTTACATTTTCCAACGAATAGACCGTTTTGTTTTCGGTTATCGGATTTTCGATACCCAAATATAGTCGTGCATACTGATAAAATTCTCCGCGTCGATATGTCGTCTTTTTGGTTTTAAAAGTAAAGACAAATGAGGTTTTCGGCAGGGAATAAACCACACCGTAATCGTTGGCCTTAACGGCATCAACACGAATGGTTTTCTGCGAAAAAACGTCGGAAAACAAAAAAACGGTGAAGAAAAATAAAAGCGCATATCTTCTTCTCATGTTGCTGAAGTTTTATATATTAACATTTTGCATCAAATCTACATCAAATTCATCCCTTTTTCCATAGCCTTTTACCATTCCGGAGGTCAATGCAGGCCGACACCGTATCGAGGCCGTACCAAGGCTGCACCATCCTCGCTCCAAGTCTGCTCCTATTTTGCTCAATAATCTTCATTCCAATCATGCAAATACGTTAACCTATTTTTCTACAGGTGGGTTGAATCGGATGTTTTGTTTCCTGCTTAGGAGCGAGGACGAAGCGGACTTTTCACATCGCAATTCCTATCCATATCAATATGCCGATTGAAACTGTTCCAAAAACCGCACATCGTTTTCGGAAAACATGCGCAGATCTTTTATCTGATATTTCAGGTTGGTAATACGCTCGATTCCCATTCCCAAAGCGTATCCTGTATATATTTTGCTATTGATGCCGCAGTTGTCGAGCACGTTGGGATCTACCATGCCGCAGCCCAAAATCTCCACCCATCCGGTATATTTGCAGAAAGGGCAACCTTTTCCTCCACACAAATTGCACGATATATCCATTTCGGCACTGGGCTCGGTAAACGGAAAATAGGAGGGACGCAAGCGAATGTCGGTTTCGGTGCCAAACATTTCTTTGGCAAAGAAGAGCAGCGCTTGTTTGAGGTCGGCAAACGACACGTCCTTATCGATATACAGGGCTTCCACCTGATGGAAAAAACAATGGGTACGGTACGAAATGGCTTCATTTCGATACACTCTTCCGGGGCAAATAATGCGAATGGGAGGTTGCGTTTTTTCCATCACCCGTGTCTGTACCGATGAGGTATGGGTACGGAGCAGG
>ENA-UOYA01000820-UOYA01000820.1-activated-sludge-metagenome-genome-assembly--contig:-NODE-820-length-36646-cov-11.749337_pt1 | contig 36646 bp, 31 predicted proteins | sample MGYA00238163_ERZ764804 | MGnify/ENA primary metagenome ERZ764804 (study PRJEB28919, sample SAMN05720223) | activated sludge metagenome | isolation source: Anaerobic digester | place: Hong Kong...
TTCATCATCTCGGCATCTTTCTCTTCAATCTGCAATGTGGCAATATCTTTGGTGATATTGTTGCTTCCGAGTGGGATGACAGCCAAATGACGGAGAATGTTTTTGAAATATACCGATATCGTGGTGGTTTCCGCACCGAAATCTATCAAGGCACAGCCACTGCGTTTCTCAGCTTCTGTGAGCACATTATCGGCGAGTGCCAATGGCGCAAGATACATTTCGGCGATTGCGATGCCAGCATTGTCGAAACATTTATTGAGGTTGCGGTAATAGGCTTTGCGCCAGAGAATGTTGAGGAAGTTGCCTTCCAGTCTGGTGCATTGTATCCCCACAGGGTCGAGCTGATACTGGTTGTCAACTTTATATTCCTGCGTGGCGGCATCGAGGATCTCCTGGTCGGTGTAGGTCATGTTACGGTTGGCATCCATCAGTTCGTTAATCATATCGACCGACACAATCGTGTCGGCAGGTAAGTCTTTGGCGATAATGTTTTTGACGCTGCGTATTGACTGTCCGCCTACGCCTACATAGACTTGGGCGATTTTAGACTTCAGATTGGTCTCGAGCTTGTTTACAATGTTTGTGAGACACTGTACCGTCTTGTCAATATTGTACACCACACCCTTGCGTATGCATAAGGTGGAATCCTCCTTGACTACGGAAAGCACCGTAATACTGCCATCCAAATTCTTCTTACCAGCGATACCAGTAATCTTGGATGATCCTAATTCGATTGCTACTATAAATTCCTTTGCCATACGTTATATCATTATCATTTTGTTTCTATTCACTTAGTCCGGTCGGCTCTTGCTCTTCTTTTTTGCCAGAGTCTTTCTTCTTGTCTTTGTCAGTTTGCTCGCTACTGTTGTTCGTAGGTTTCACTTCTTTTGGTTCAGGTGTCGTTTCGGTATCATCCAAATCCTTGGAATCCCTTTTCTTGCATATAATCTGATTGTCAAATTCCAGATTGATGCTTGAATATTTATTCCATCCTGCTTGAGAAAGCCCGTATTTATAGAACTTCTCCAATCGGCCCATCTTCTTTGTAACGAAGTCGGAGACCAGTTGTTTTCGTTCGCCGCGGTATTTGCTTTCAGGCAGCGGACCCAGATATACGATGTGGTTACCCACGCGTGGAACCAATTCGATGCTGTGGTCAGGCAGGACATTGATTTGCTCGATTTGATTTTTCCATAAATCGTCTGTCATCAGTGCGTTGCCTAGATATGCGATATAGTTCTTAGCGAACCATTTGGTGATGTACCCTGTCGCAATAATCAAGTCGGATGTGTAGTGCGAGTTAGGCATTATCTGGTTGTTGTCGTCCAAATAATAGTCATCCCCATTGACTGCCTTTATACGGATGATAGGCAATCTCTGTGTGATATCTATGCACACGTGTCCGTCTTGTGTCTTGTAGCATTCAGCAGTCTTTACGAAAGGACTCTTTTTCAGCATGTCCTCTATATTCCTTGCGTTCACAAAATGCATTTGTTTTCCCAGCGGGTAGAGCAGGCTTTTGTCGAGTCGTGTCTTGATTTCCTTTGCGTTGATAAATCCGTTTGTGCTCTCATCCTGAATGTTGATACTCACCTTGGTGCATACCTTAGCAGTTTCATCAGGCTTGTTGAAAGCTGTGAATGCAACTACAAGATATACTGCCAGCACTACATCCAGAGTTATCGTGATGATCTTTTTCCAGTTGATATGCATTTATTTGCTTTCCAGAATCTTTGTGATTTGTGGAACGTAGTTGTCTAAATCGCCTGCGCCGAGTACAACAAGGACATCGAAGTCACGATTCTTTACCAAATCGAGTACATCTTCTTTGTGTATCATGCTCTTTTCTACTCCGGGTTTCAGATTGTCATATATCAGCTGACTTGTGACACCGGGAATGGGTTGCTCACGTGCGGGGTAGATGTCGCACAGTATCACCTCGTCGAGTTGGCTCAGTGCATCCGCGAAGTCTTTGTAGAAGTCGCGTGTACGAGTGTAGAGATGAGGCTGGAAAATTGCCGTTATCTTTCTGTTCTTATATAGTTCGCGAATACTTTTCGCACTTTGGAATATCTCCTTAGGATGATGAGCATAGTCTGACAAAAATACCAGTTTGTCATTTTTGATTTTGAAATCGAAACGTCTGTCTACACCGCTATAGGTTTTCATTCCATATCTGATCTCTGTATCGGTGCATCCGTTGAGTTGTGCCAATGCCATAGCTGCCACACCGTTTTCGATGTTGATAGGGATGGGTTGACCCAGTTTGATGTCTTGGATGTTGCCCAGTGGAGAAACGAAATCGAAAGTGATTTCGCCATTGTCTATCTTGATGTTTTCTGCATGGAAATCACCCTCGTTCAGACTGTATTCATAAACTTTGACACCTGGCTTCACATCGGTTTTCATCTCCAAATTCTTGTGGATGATGAGCGCACCGCCTTCTTGGATGAGAGTGGTGTAGTGACGGAAACTATCCAGATAAGCCTCTTTGGTTCCATAAATGTCCAGATGGTCTGGGTCTGTGGCTGTGATGACACTCATCCAAGGTTGGAGCCAATGGAAAGAACGGTCGAACTCATCGGCTTCGATAACCACGAAATCGCTGTTGTCGCTCAATATGTAATTGGTCCCGTAGTTCTTTGAGATGCCACCGAGAAAAGCGTTGCAGTCTACATGACTTTGGTGCATGATATGGGCGCACATCGTGGATGTGGTAGTCTTACCATGAGTACCTGCTACGCAGAGTCCTTTATGTGTGCGTGTCAGCGTGCCAAGTACCTGGGCGCGTTTTTCTATTTCGAAGCCACCTTCACGGAAAAATACCAATTCTTTATGTTCCGCGGGTATTGCTGGCGTGTAAATCACTAAGCACGATTCCGGATGCTTGCAAGCATGAGGGATTTCCTCCACATCTTCCTGATAGTGGATGAGCATTCCCTCTCTTTCCAATTGGCGTGTAAGGTCTGACGGAGTCTTGTCGTAGCCTGCTACGACGAGCCCCTTATGAATGAAATAGCGAGCGATGGCACTCATTCCTATACCGCCTGCACCTACGAAATAAACTGCTTTGATATCTTTTAATTCCATTTTATTATTCAATTTTAGCAATGTTGATGTTAATTATATGTTAGTTAGTTATTTTTGGTCCTCTCCAATGGCAAGTTTGATTACTTCATCTGCAATCACGTCGGCTGAATCTTTAAGTCCCAACTTCTTGATGTTGTCACTCAGTTCGTTCAGTTTGTTGTCATCTTCCACAGTCTCTATTGCAAGTTTGAGCAATGACTGTGGGGCGTCAGCATCTTTCACGTAGATAGCGGCATCTTTGTTGACAAGTGCCATGGCATTCTTTGTCTGATGGTCTTCTGCCACATTCGGACTTGGAACGAGTATGACGGGCTTGCCTATGAGGCAGAACTCGGAGATGCTGCTTGCTCCTGCACGGCTGATGACTAGATCGGCAGCTTTGTATGCGGCACCCATATCACTGATGAAATCCATAATCTTCAGGTTGGCTATCTCTTTGCCTTTCATTTGTTCCATGATGGCAGCGTGATAGAATTTTCCTGTCTGCCAGACAAACTGGACATCACTCTTTTCCACGATATCGAGATGTTGAAGTATACTGTCATTGATGGTTCTGGCACCAAGACTGCCTCCAACGAGAAGAATCGTCTTCTTTGTTGGGTCCAGCCCGAAACTCTTGATGGCGTCATCTTTGGATATTGTCGTGTCGAGCAGGGCTTGCCTTACGGGATTGCCCGTCATGATGATTTTCTCTTTTGGGAAGAAACGTTCCATTCCTTCGTAAGCCACGCAAATCTTTCTGGCTTTCTTTGCCAGCAGCTTGTTGGTCACTCCGGCATAAGAGTTCTGCTCCTGAATGAGACATGGGATGTTCATGGCGGCGCATTCGTTGAGTGTCGGACCACTTGCGTATCCGCCTACACCCACAGCTGCCATTGGCCGAAAGTCTCTGATGATTTGTTTTGCCATGCGCTGACTCTTCCAAATCTTGTACAGCACGGCAATATTCTTCAGCAGATGCTTGCGGTCGAAACCGCATATTGGTAGACCTTTGATTTCATATCCTGCAGCTGGCACCCGTTGCATTTCCATGCGTCCTAACGCACCCACGAAAAGTATCTTTGCGTCTGGGCGTTTAGCCTTGATCGCATTGGCAATCGAAACGGCTGGAAAGATGTGACCCCCAGTACCGCCACCGCTGATGATGATTCTTAAATCATTGTCCATGTCTCTTTATAATTTATTTATTTACAAGATATTGCAAAAGTAATCAAAATATTTATTATAAGATAATTTTATCTCATTTTTTATTTTTTAGGCGGTTGCCAGTGATTCCTTTGCCTCTTCTTCTTTGTCTAATGCCTTCTTTTTGGCAGATCTGCTCACGCTGAGTATCACTCCCACATAAACACAGTTGATGATCGTGGAGGTTCCTCCTTTGCTGATTAGTGGTAGAGGCTGCCCGGTGACGGGAGCAAGTCCCACGGCGACGCACATGTTGAACAGTGCCTGCGTAACCAACAACAGTGCCAATCCCATGGCAAGGAATGCGGGGAATGAATTCTCACATCTGTTCGCTATCCTGCCGGTTCTGAACAGAAGGATGATGTATAGCATGGCAACGAAGATGGCCCCCTCGATGCCCATTTCTTCGATGATGATGGCATAGATGAAGTCAGAGAATGCTTGTGAAAGAAAGTCTCGTTCAACAGAGTTGCCAGGTCCTTTCCCCACGACATTTGATGATGCTATGGCTATGTTGGCATGTGCCACCTGCGCATCTTTGTTTAAATCCACGTCTTGTGGTGCCACTTCCTTTCCGCTCATGAATTTGTCTATGCGCGACTTCCACGTGTCCGTGCGGTGGAACACCTTCTCTATTGGCCCTATGGATTCTTTTTTGGCTTCGGTTTGTTCCGTGAGATTCTTTTGTGGATTCAAGTCGTTCTTGTCCTGTCCCACAATCATGACCAATGTGAACACAAATACTCCGATGAGTGCGATAATGCCAAGTAGTTTGCCTAATTGCTTTGCCGACACTCTGCCAATGACCATCATCATAAAGACGACAATGCAGATGAGCGCTGCCGTGGACAGATTTTCCAACATGATAAAGGGAACCATTCCCGAACATAGCAACAGCGTGTATTTGAAGGCATTCTTCCCGGCACCATTCTCTGTTTGCTGAGCACTTAGAATTTGGGCTGTGGCAAGCACTATTGTACCCTTGGCAACTTCCGACGGCTGGAATCCCCATAACCAACGGTTCGCGTCATTCGTTGACTGTCCTGCTATCATAACCCATATCAAAGTAACGATTGAGATGAAAATCAGAAAGGGGGTGACGATTTTGAAGTATTTACATTTGATGTTCAGCGTGACGACCATACAAAATATACCCACAATCAGAAGACCGATGTGCTTGAACATAGGAGACCAGTAACTGGTGCCCTTATATGTCAGTTCCGATGAGGCAGAAAATACCTCGGTGACACTGATGATACAGAGGAAAAAGAATACCATCCATATCACCTTGTCGCCTTTGAATATATTACTTAGGGTCTTGTTGTTCATCTTATTACAAGTTTCTTACTAATGTTTTGAACTGTTCGCCTCGGTCTTCCATATTTTTGAAGAGGTCGAAGCTGGCACAACACGGACTGAGCAAAACCGTTTCGCCGGGTTTCGCCATCTGATAACATGCTTCCACGCAGTCTTTCATGTTGTGAGTGTCACGAACTGGTATGCCCATATTATCAAAGAAATTGTGAAGTTTCGTGTTGTCGGCTCCCAGATACACCAGTCCTGAACACTTCTGTTTCACCAAATCCTTGATTTCGTTATAGTCGTTGCCTTTGTCCTTGCCGCCCAGAATCAGGATCGTAGGGGTCTTCATGCTTTCCAATGCATACCAGCAAGCGTCTACATTCGTGGCTTTGGAATCGTTGACATATTGTACACCGCCCACTTTGCAGACCTTTTCCAGACGGTGTTCCACGCCGGGGAAGTCGCTCAGGCTCTTGCGGATGACATCTTTCTTGATGCCTGCTATGTTTGTCGCGATGCCTGCTGCCAGTGAGTTGTAGATGTTATGTTTCCCAGTGAGACTGAGTTCTTCCTGCTCCATGTTGAATGGGGTAGGCTCTTCGATTTTGTATTGACCTTCTTCGATATATCCGATGCTTCCTTTTTCTTTCAGTTCTGAGAACGGGCACTGCACGGCATTGATGTTGTATTTGCTCAGTTCACGCTTGATTACAGGGTCATCGTTCCAAAAGATGAAACTGTCCTCGTGTGTCTGATTCTGGATGATGCGCATCTTGGCATTCACATAGTTTTGCATGCAGTTGTCGTAGCGGTCCAGATGGTCGGGCGTAATGTTGAGCAGAATAGCAATATTCGCGCGGAAGTCGTACATGTTGTCCAGTTGGAAACTGCTCAACTCGATGATATAGTATTCGTGCGGGTCTTCTGCCACCTGCAAAGCCAGACTCTTCCCGATGTTTCCAGCCAGTCCGGCATCATAGCCAGCCTCTTTGAAAATATGGTATATGAGTGATGTTGTCGTCGTTTTGCCATTGCTTCCGGTGATACAAATCATTTTGGAATTGGTGTATCTGCCGGCAAATTCTATTTCGCTGACGATGTGGATTCCCTTTTCCGTTATCTTCTGAATCATCGGGGCCTCTTTAGGGATACCCGGACTCTTGATGATTTCGTCAGCATTGAGAATCTTTTCTTCTGTGTGATGGCCTTCCTCCCATTCAATCTGGTGGTCATCCATCAATTTCTTATATTTATCCTTAATCATCGACATATCCGATACGAATACGTCGAAACCTTCTTTCTTTGCCAGCACGGCAGCTCCGGCACCACTCTCGCCGGCTCCTAAAATTACAATTCTTTTCATCTTCATCATTTATCTTATCTTCAATGTTATAATAGTCAATGCCGCAAGGATGATGGTGATAATCCAGAAGCGGATTGTTATTTTCGATTCGTGTACGGCCCCTTTCGGCTTCTTGAAGAAGTATTTACAGTCGGGATCCAGCTGACTGTCTTGCGTGCGGAAGTTGTCATGGATAGGCGTGCGCTTGAATATGCGTTGCTTGATGCCGTGACGCTTGCCCAGCTTGTAATAGTATACCTGAATGATGACACTCAGGCTTTCTACGAAAAATATTCCGCATAGGATAGGGAGCAATAATTCCTTGTGGATGATGATGGCGCCCACACCGATGATTCCGCCAATGGTGAGCGACCCGGTGTCGCCCATGAACACCTGTGCAGGATAGGCATTGTACCAGAGGAAACCGATGAGGGCTCCGATGAATGCACAGAAGAACACCACCAGTTCCTGGGAACCTGGAATATACATGATGTTGAGGTATGCGGCATATTGGATGTGCGAACTCACATAAGCCAATATGCCTAGTGCCACACCTATGATAGCCGAGTTTCCCGCGCACATTCCGTCCATGCCATCATTCAGATTGGCACCGTTGCTGACGGCTGTCACCACAAGTATTGTCATAATCACAAACAGTATCCATCCGGCTCCAACCCTGTGCTTACCGCAGAAGCTTGTGATGCGTGAATAGTCCAGATTGTGGCCTTTCACAAACGGGATGGTTGTCTTCAGGGATTTCCTCGCCTCCGTTCGATGCTTAACCACTATTTCTTTACCTTGTTTTTCGATTGCCAGATTCTCATTGATTTTCACATCGGGCGATGCCCAGAGCACGAGTCCGACGATGAGCCCGATACCTATCTGGCCCACAATCTTGTATTTGCCCTTCAGCCCTTCCTTGTTGCGACGGAATATCTTGATGAAATCATCCATTCCACCGAGAAATCCGAGCCACACCGTGGTGATGATCATCAGAATGAGATAGGTGTTGCGCAGACGACCGAGCAGGAGCACCGGGATGAGTATTGAGGTGATGATGATGACACCGCCCATCGATGGCACACCGATTTTCTTGACACCGAACGGGTCGATGCTGGCGTCGCGCTGGGTCTCTGTGATTTGTTTGCGTTTCAGAAATTTGATGAATTTCTCACCAAACCAGGCGGAAATGACCAGTGACAATATCAGTGCCAGTAAGGCCCTGAAAGAGATATACCCCCACATGTGGGAGCCGGAAATGCCGTATTGTTCTAAAAATCTGAACAGATAGTATAGCATGATGTCGTGTTATTTAGTGAATATATCACGCAAAATTTCTTTGTCGTCGAAATGATGCTTTACCCCTTTTACTTCCTGATAGTCTTCGTGACCCTTTCCGGCAACGAGTATCACATCACCCTTCTCCGCCATCATACATGCTGTGCGTATGGCTTCCTTGCGGTCCACAATACTGATTACTTTCTTCATCTGTTGTGCGTTGAGGCCTGCCAGCATGTCGTTGATGATATCCTGTGGCTCTTCAAAGCGTGGATTGTCGCTGGTAATGATGACTTTGTCGCTCTGCTTCACGGCTTCCTGGGCCATCAGCGGGCGCTTCCCTTTGTCACGGTTGCCGCCTGCACCGCATACGGTGATGACATGGCCTTTGCCGTTGAGCACTTCGTGGATGGCATTGAGCACATTCTCCAGTGCGTCGGGCGTGTGGGCATAGTCCACGACTGCCGTGAAACCTTCCGGTGAATGGATGGGTTCCAGACGTCCGCTCACGCTATGCAGCGTGCTCATCACCAACAGAATGTCTTCGGGCTTCTTACCCAGCATCACGGCTGCGCCATAAACGGCGAGCAGATTGCTCACATTGAACTTGCCGATGAACTGCACGCCCACTTCATGTCCGTCGATATCCAGATACATTCCTTCGAAATGGCACTCCAGAATTTTGGCTTTGAAGTCAGCCATGGTACGGGTGGAGTAGGTCTTGATGGTTGCCTTGGTGTTCTGCACCATCACCATGCCGTTCTTGTCATCGGCATTGGTGATAGCGAAAGCCGACTTTGGCAGACCGTCGAAGAATGCTTTCTTGGCATTGCGATAATTTTCGAATGTCTTGTGATAATCCAGATGGTCGCGTGTGAGGTTTGTGAATATGCCGCCGGCGAATTTCAGTCCACCGATACGTTTCTGGGCGATGGCGTGCGAAGAGCATTCCATGAATGCGTATTCACATCCTGCTTCCACCATCTTGCCGAGCAGTTCGTTCAGTTCGATAGGGTCGGGGGTGGTGTGGTCTGCGGCGATGGGCTCACCTTCTATGTAATTGCATACGGTGGAGAGCAATCCGCATTTGTGCCCCATCTTGCGAAACATATTATATAATAAGGTGGCGATAGTGGTCTTTCCGTTGGTTCCGGTCACGCCCACCAGTTTGAGTTTCTTTGATGGGTCTCCGTAGAACAGAGTCGCCACCTTGCCTACAGCATCTTCTGTTGAGTCCACTTGTATGTAAGTCACGCCGTCAGCTTTCTCTTCAGGCATGTCTTCACACAAAATGGCTTTCGCACCCAGCGCGATAGCTTTCGGGATGAACTTGTGTCCATCCACCTGGGTTCCTTTCATTGCCACAAACAGATGTCCCTCCTTGATACGGCGGGAATCGATGTTAACACCTGTAATGTCTACCTCAGCATCACCGGTGATGCATGTAGGTTTGATGTTTTTGAGCAATTCGTTTAATTTCATATCTTTTCTTATTAATAATTTTCGCTTATTCCAATGTCAGTTGGCAGGTCTCACCTTTCTTTATAGAGTGTCCTGGCTCCAGACTTTGCTTCACCACTTTGCCGCATCCGGTCAGTTTCACCTTTACACCGCGGCTTTCTATCATATATACAGCATCGCGTGCGCCCATACCGATTACATCTGGTATGAAACTCCTTCCGTATGTTTTTTCGGGAAGGAGACTGATCGTCTTGTTGCCTTTCTTCTGGGCTTTACCCCAAATGGGATTGCCGTTGGCATAGCTTCCGCCCCAGTCGCTGTTCGTTCTTATTCCGAGATGCGTCAGCACGTAGTCGGCAGCCAAGATGTTGCCTTCTTTCACGTCGGGTACTAAGATGGATGTGGAATCGTGTGCATCTCTGACATCCAGTTTGATATCCTGTGCCATGATGCCCTCGGCAATATTGTGGAATACCAGACCGCTCATGCCGCCACCTGATGCGGGCGTACCCGCTTTCTGTATGCACACGATGCAACTGTAACGGGGAGCGTCGGCGGGGAAGTATCCGGCGAAACTCAACAGATAATTCGTCGTTCCCGACTTGTATCCTGCCGCACCTTTCGACATCTGTGCCGTTCCGGTTTTACCTGCAACTTTGAATGATGTGGAGCCTGCTTTCTTGCCCAATCCTTGGCTTACCACATGCTCCAATATCGTTTGTATCTCGTGTAGCGTCTTGTCTTTGCAGATATGGCTATGTCCCTCAACCACTTCGGGTGGGAAATCCATCAGCACCTCACCGTCTTTCACCACTTGCTTTACAAATCTCGGACGCATCATCCTGCCCCCATTGGCAATGGCATTGTAGAATGTCAGCGTCGAAATCGGCGGAACCTGCGTTTCATAACCTATGCTCATCCATGGCAGTGCAGTGTCGCTCCAGTTGAGCCATTGTCCACGGTCGTTCTTCTTAGGTATGCGTATTTTGGCTGGTGATGAACCCACAAGAGGAATGTGCAAGTCGGCAGGGATTCCAACTCGATAGAGTCCACGCACGAATTTCTCAGGATCGGAGTGATAATGGTCGTCGATGATGCGGCTCACGCCTACATTGGAACTGAACATCAACGTTTGAGGTAAGGTCAGCATGTGATATCCGCCTTTGCGCCAGTTGTGGTCGCGCATCTCTCTTCCATACATCGGCCATACGCCGCTGCCCGTTTCCACATGATAGGTGGTGTCCACCATGCCGTCATCCAGCGCTACCATGATGGAGGCTGTCTTGAAAACGGAGCCAGGTTCGAGCAAGTCGCTCACTGCGTGGTTCTTGATTTCACGGTATTCGCCATCTACGCATTTCTCCATGTTCACGATGGCCTTCACATCTCCAGTTGCCACTTCCATCACGATGGCTACGCCCACGTTGCCGTTTATCTTTTTCAGTTCGTCAATCACCGAGCGTTCTGCCAAGTCCTGCATGCCCACGTCGATGGTCGTCACAATGTCGGCACCGTCGATAGGTGGCGTATCAGTGATATTCAGAAATTTGTTCAACACCTTGCGGCGATGGATGATACCGTTGGTTCCGCGCAAGATGGAGTCGTAAGACAGTTCCAGTCCGCAGCGTGCTGTATCTTTGGCTCCAAACATGTCGCCCACGGTACGGCCGGCAAGAGAACCGTAAGGCCTCTGGCGGGCATTGAACTCCTCGCAGTGGAAACCGCTCTTATATTGTGCCAATCTGAATATAGGCAACATCTTCACTTCCGAATAGGTGTTATAGTCTATTCGCTTGTCCCAGATAGGCCAGTGGCGGCTCTGCTTCTGGCGCCCGTTCTCCAAATTTTTCTTGAATGTGGCTGCTGATTGTTCAGGGAATATGTGGTTCAGACAAATGCAGATGGAGTCCAACTTCACATGCCACAACGAATCGTTCTTCGTGTCGTGAAGAGTTTTGAAATCCATGTATATCTTGAATTCAGGCAGCGAACTTGCCATCAGTTGTCCGTCGCAGCTCAAGATGTTGCCGCGTAATGGCTTCACACTGACGCTGTCTTTTTTCACACGTTCTGCCACTGCCATCCAATAGTTCCGCTTTGCGGTCATCAGATACAGCGCTTTTCCTACTACAGTCAATGCTATGAGTGTCATCACAATGGCGATGAAACTGTAGCGTGGCATTATCTTTTTATAATCAAACTGGCTCATTCTTCTGGTACATTAATAATGTAAGGTGGTTGATTGGCGATGTGCAACGAACTGTCTTTGTTGTTTTTCAGCATGTCGAGCACATTACTTTCCCTACTTTTTTCTGTAATCTGACTGTTGGTCGATAAGGCCTTATATCTTGCATCCTCCAATTCCTTGTTCAGATTGTCGATTTCGATGAGCTTCTGTTGGCATCTGTATCGGTTGGAGATGTATACGATGATGAATCCGGCGATCATCAGGCATAGCCATATTTGTCGGCGCACAGCACTTGTGTTCAATATGTCGCCGCCTAATATCTTGCGCAGGGTGAAATTGGATGAGAGTGGTGACTCGTCTTCTGTCGCCTGTTCCTTGATCACTTGTTTCAGCGTCAAACCCTCTTCGCTGTCAGACTGCTTTTTCTTTTCAGCTTCTTGTGGTGGTGTCTTGACCTCAGCGCCCTTTGGCTTAGGTGCCTCTGCCACGGCTCCATTCGATGTAGTCGTGTCAGGATTAAGTATTTCTATATCATTATTATCGTCGTTCATTTCTTTTCTGCAATTCTGAGTTTCGCGCTTCTGCTACGTGGATTGTTTTCTTGTTCTTCTTCGTCTGGTGTTATCACCTTGTTGTTTATCAGTGTGAAGGGCGTTTCTATTCGCCCGAAGAAATCTTGTTTTATTTTGCCTTCCGCATTGCCCGCCTTCATGATGTTCTTCACGATGCGGTCTTCCAGCGAGTGATAGGTGATCACCGAAAGCCTTCCTCCAGGCCTGAGCAGTTCGGTGGCGCCCGCCAGCATCTCTTTCAGGGCCGTCATTTCGTGGTTCACTTCTATGCGGAGTGCCTGAAAGAGTTTCGCCATGTCTTTTTTCTCCCGTTCCCGTTTGAACAGTGGCTCCACGGCATTGATGAAATCCTGTGTGGTGACGATGGGCTTCAGTGCTCTCGCCTTGACAAGTGCCGCGGCTATGCGCCGTGAATTTTTCAGTTCTCCGTACAGATAGAAGACGTCTGCCAATGGTTCTTCGTCCATCCCGTTCACGATGTTGGCGGCGGTCTTGCCTGCTCTCACATTCATCCTCATGTCCAGCGGTGCGTCGAAGCGGAAGGAGAAACCGCGTGTCTCGTCGTCGAAATGGTGCGAGGATACGCCAAGGTCGGCCAGCAGACCGTCTATCTGCTCCACGCCGTAATATCTCATCCAGTTTTTGATGTATCTGAAGTTCGATCTCACGAATGTGAATCTGTCATCGTCCACGATATTCCGTTCGGCGTCGGCATCCTGATCAAAACTGTAGAGATGGGCGTCGGCATCCATGCGTGATAATATCTCGCGCGAGTGCCCTCCGCCTCCGAATGTCACGTCTACATAGATGCCGCTCGGTTGAATGTTCAACCCGTCGACGCTCTCCTTCAGTAGTACTGGCACGTGGTATGCTTCTGCCGTTTTAATCATATTTCCGATTCTTTTCCGTTCATATCCTTGCTTTCTCCGGGAACCTTCATCATTTCCTCCAGGGCTTTGCCAAACTCTTCGGTATCCATGAAGGGTTTGTCTGAATTGTCATTGCTCCAAATCTCGATGGTGTCGCCCATGCCGATGAATTTGATGCTCTGTTCGATATTCGCCATTTTCAGATAACGCTTGGGAATCAGGAATCTCCCATTCCCGTCGAGTGTCAACATCTCCACGTCCGACACGAATTGGCGGAATATCTGCTGGTGGCGCGCGTTCCATCTCGACAGTCTGGAGCGCAGGGTGTCCATCTGTTCGTTCCATACGGATTCGGGATAAAGCACCAGACAGGGCTGGAAAACGTCTTTGCGCAGCACCAGGTTCTCCTCGCCCGATGCTTGCAGCACCTTGCGGAAGACGGCAGGAAGAAAAGCTCTTCCTTTCGTATCTGTCTTAGCTTCTAAATTTCCTAAAAATCGCATACGTACATCTTATATAAGAAATATCGGTGCCAAAGTTACATAAAATTCCCCATACTTCCCCACAATTCACCACAATTTTTATAAAAATAATGAAGAATTATAAATTTCCGAGTATTTTCTTCTTACTCCGGAGGTGCATTTCTCATGCCGCCAGTATGTCGGGTATAACTCATTTTGTGGCAATTTTATGCAAATTTGAACATTTTTGTTCAAAAAAGTAACGTATTAAAAAAACTTATGTTATTTTTGCAATGTGTTAGTATTTTGTCAGAATGAATGAATCTATAGAGAAAACCATTGACATAGACGATATTCTCAAGAGCAAGATGGGCAGTAAGGCAAAGTTTGTGCCTGCTCCTCTGATATCTTGGCTCAAACATATCGTCCATCAGGATGAAGTGAACAGATACCTTTGGGAAAGTCGCCACGAAGTGGGGGTGGACTGGCTGGAGGAGTGTGTCCGCTATCTTGATATGACGCTTGATGTCGTTGGCAGGGAGAATCTTCCTTCCAAGGATGACGGCCGACTCTATACGTTCGTCTCAAACCATCCTCTCGGAGGTGCCGACGGCGTGGCATTGGGGTCGGTGATAGGTCGCCATTTCGATGGAAAATTCAGATATCTGGTCAATGATTTGCTGATGAACCTTCCCGGTTTGGCCCCAGTATGCATCCCGATAAACAAGACGGGCAATCAGAGCCGCAACTTTCCGGCAATGGTAGAGGCTGGCTTTCAGGGCGACAATCATATCCTGATGTTCCCGGCAGGACTGTGCAGCCGCAAAATCAACGGCAAAATTCACGACTTGCCTTGGAAAAAGACATTCATCTCCAAGAGTGTGGAGACCCATCGCGATGTCATTCCGATACATTTCGGAGGTCAGAACTCCAATTTCTTCTATGGATTGGCAAATGTGTGCAAGGCTTTGCACATCAAGTTTAACATAGCGATGCTGTTCCTGGTAGACGAGATGTACAAGAATGTGCACAAGACCTTCCGCGTGGCGATAGGGAAACCGATACCGTGGCAGACGTTTGATAAATCAAAAACGCCGATGGAATGGGCGAAATTCGTCGAAGACAGAGTGTATGAATTATAGTTCGCCCGCCTGTGCCTTCGCTGAAGTTGGAGCCTGTTTGGCTTGCTCCTGATGACGAAACTTTGAAAATTCGATAGACCCAAAAACTTAAAATAACGAGAGAAATGGAAGAAGAGATCATCCAACCGGTCAGCAAAGAATTGCTTAAAAGTGAGCTGACACCTGAGAAACAACTTCGTTTGACCAATAAAAGTCATAACGAAATTTACGTCATCACGGCTCATGAGGCTCCCAATGTGATGAACGAGATAGGGCGTCTTCGTGAAATCGCTTTCCGTACTGCAGGTGGAGGAACGGGCAAGTCGATGGATATCGACGATTTCGACACGTGCGAGAATTGTTACAAACAGCTCGTGGTGTGGAATCCCGACGATGAGGAAATCATCGGTGGGTACCGATATCTGTATGGAACGGATTGGCAAATGGATGCCAACGGCCAGCCAATACTCGCCACAAGTCACATGTTCCATTTCTCAGACAAGTTTATCAAGGATTACATGCCTTATACAGTTGAGTTGGGTCGCTCGTTTGTTTCTCTCGAATATCAGAATGTCCGCAAGAAGACGAAGAGCATCTTCGCCCTGGATAATCTCTGGGATGGTCTTGGAGCTCTCACGGTCATCAATCCCAGCGTGAAGTATTTCTTCGGCAAGATGACGATGTATCCTTCTTATATCCGCCGTGGGCGCGATATGATTCTCTATTTTCTGAAGAAGCATTTTGATGACAAAGATAATCTCATCGTACCGATGAAACCGTTGAAAATTGAGGCTGACCCCAAAGAGTTGGAGGCTCTTTTCTGCAAAGACGATTTCCGCGAAGACTATAAGATTCTGAATCGTGAGGTGCGCAAGATGGGTTATAATATTCCACCGTTGGTGAATGCTTACATGAATCTCAGTCCGACGATGAAACTCTTTGGCACTGCCATCAACTACGGATTCGGCGATGTGGAGGAAACGGGTATCTTGATTGCCGTAGACGAGATTCTGGAAGAAAAACGTGTGCGCCACATCGACAGCTTCATCCATCAGCATCCTGAGGCACTTCAACTGACTAGTGGCGCAAACAACGTCATTTATAAAGAGAAAGACTAATCTTCTTTTTCCGCCGTTTCTTCATCGGCGTTGATGTTTTCCGCTTTTGATTACCTGTTGGCTATGGCAATCAGAATGTCGTTTTGCGGGTTCATGATGAGCAGTCGTTCGGTTTGGACGAAGTCATTTCCATTGTTGTTCCATTCATATTGGGCCACGGCTGTCACCTTATCTACCAGCATCGAGTAGACGGCTTTGTCCAGCGGGATGTCGAAATCGTGTTTCTTTTCGTCCCATTTCATGCGCTCCACCGTGCATCCTTCATCCGTGTATTCGTAGCAATAGCAGCAATCATTCGTCCATTTGTCTTTGCTGTAGTTCCATCTGCTCACCACTTTGCGCGTCAGTCGGTCCTCGTTGTCGTAAAGATATTCGTATTTCAACTTGGCATCGAGGTAATCTCCGTCTTTGTCATAAACGGTCATCGAACAAACCTTGTTGTTTTCGATGTCGGCGTTATAATAGTATTTACCTGTACTTGAAGCGTTCAAATACATTGAAAACACTGTAGCTGCTGTGATTGTAAGTAAATCCATAATGGTAATTTTTAGTTGTTGTTTCTGCTTGTTAGACGCAGATGTACCAAAAATCGTTGCACCATGATGCCATGTTTTTCATTTATTTTTTCCCCCTCCATCATTTTTCATCCCGTCATTGGCGTGTTCCTGTTTTCAGAAAAAGCATGAACGGTTTTGGTTGAAACGGCAACCAATCTTGCGAAAGCAAGTCAACGACCGACCAATATAGGGGTATATTGGTCGGCGTTTTGATGCTTCCAGCATCGCGTTTTGATGCAAATGGCAGACCAATATACCCCTATATTGGTAGATGACTTGTTGTTAATCGCAAAATAGAAGATAATCAGTCAGCTTATGGTTCACATTTAAGCACGTATCCTTTCTTGATGACAGCATCAATTAACACCGATGAATCCGACCTTAATGCCCGTCGCAGATAGGTGATCTGCACGTTCAGTGCCATCGAGTTGGCATAAGAGTCATCGCCCCACACGGCGTCCAGAATATCTTCGCGCGTCACCAGTTCGCCTCTTCTTTCAGCCAATATACGCAGTATCTCTGCCTGTCTGCTGGTGATGATGACCCTTTCGTTGCCGTGGTGCAGCTCGTTTATGGCGTAGATGAAGTCGATGTCGCCTATACGGATGGCTTCCTCGTCTTCCGATGATGATGAAGGCTGCTTCATTTCATAAATCATGTTTTTCATAAATTCATGCCTGATGCCGTCGATGCGTTTCTGTATCATGATGGTTTTCATCTGATACCACAGGCAGAATGCCAATATGAACATGAGCAGCACGCTGCCTGCCAGTTGCCATGCCATGCTCGCCACCACGTGTTTCGTGGGCACATCGATATCGAAAATCACGGCTTCATAGGACAGGGGATTACTGGAATAGATGACATGGATGCGCTTGAACATTCCGCCGCTGACGCTGAATGCGGGCTCTGCAAAGCATCTTTTGGATTTGACAAACTTGAAATTCGAGGTTCCTTCGTATCCTTCCGCTTTGAGTATGGAATCTAAAACAGACTTTTGGAAGCGTTTTACCATGGATACTAACATCCGGTTGCTGATGTCGAAGGTTTGGGAAAACTTTACACCGTGCATATCTACGACTTTTTTCTTGTCAGGTAAAATGTAACTTACATCGGTTTCATGAGTGTAATGTCCTGCATTTGATTTCTGCTCTTTTATTGCTATCCTTATTCCCAATGTGGCTTCCTTGCCTTTCTTGCTATGCCGTTCCTTGTATGTTTCCCTCAGCATGAACTCTTTTTTCAATGATTTTGTGCACACTTTTTCGAGTTTGCTGATGTTTTTACCGTCTCCCCGCAGATTGCTTTCACGCCGGAATGGTGCGCTGTGAATTATTCCGCCGACTTTGTTTTCAATCATTTGAAGACCGCTGGCATGGATTTACATTCTTTGGACAATTGGGCACAACGGCTTTCACTGACCGGAACCATCGGGAGAGTGGATTTCACGTATGCCATTTCGTATGACCACAACGAGTTGCAGTCCGCCCGAGACGTGAATGTCCTGCTCTCCGATTTCTCCACTGTGCTGAGATTGAAGAAACTCAGACTGGAAGCCTCTTTGCGAAATATCTTCAATCATCGTACATATTCCGTCACTTCCTATAGCGGCATCCTATCATCCACCGACATATACCAGCTTCGTCCGCGTGAAATCGTCATTACTGCGCAACTGTCATTGTGATGATTTTCCAGATGTTTTTTGTGTTGCGTCATTTCATTTCAAGATGCCCGTGTCCTTGTCTTTATTGTTCAGCTCGCGTTTGATATCAGCATACTTGCGGCCGCGGGAGAGATGCCAAGTGAAGTTGAGGGTCAGCATGTTGCCGAAATCCTTATTATGAGAGGTGTAAGTGGAGGTGACATAACGGTTGAGCAATTCCGCGCTGGAAGTCAGAGGATTGTTTTGCAGACAGTGCTGCCAATAGAGGGAGATGTCCATGTCGCCGAGTTTATAGGTTGCCGTGAGGTAGTAGGCTCCGCCCTGGTGGCCTTTGTTTTCGCCCTCCAACCAGCGATAGCCGTTGTCGGCATAAGCCTGGAGCGTGAATTTACCTAGATATGCCATGAGTTGCACACTGCCGTTGTAAGAGGTGTAAAGATGCTTGTAAGTGTCGCCGTAGTTGAAACAGCGGTACATTCCGCCCGTGACGGTCGCCGTGAGCTTGTCGGGAATGAGGTCGTAACTGGTGTTGTTTTGAAAATACAGCAGATTGCACGCTTTCTGATTGGTGCGTTTGAAGATGAAACCGTCGGCAGTGCGGGTAATGTCCATCATCGACGGATGGGAGTTGATGCGGTAAAAAGTTTCGATGCTTGTGTTGAGTCGCTTGTTCTGATACGAAATGATGAATTGGTGTTCGGTGCGGCGGTTGGGTTTCAGATTGGGATTTCCGGCATTTATCTTCATTTCATCGGTGCGGACAGACACGTTGCTGAGATATTCAGGACGTGGCGGATGCTGGCTGATACCGAAATCATACTTCACGTGTATGCCGCCAAAGAGCGGATAGGAGAGGGTCAGCTTCGGATGCGCCAGCCAATAACTGTAACTGTCGGTGGCTTGACGGTAATACAGACGGCTCATGCCTGCGCCTACGACATAGTTGAGTTTGGCGAGGTGTCCTTTGATTTGCGCAAAGACATATAGGTCGGATGTCCGTTCGGATGTCGCAGTGTTCACGTCGCCGCTGTATTCGTTTGAGAGATATTTTTGCAGATAGCGCAGACCGGCGGAGAACGTGAAAGGCTTCAACCGGTTCTCATAGATGTCTTCACTGGTCAGGGAATAGGAATCCCCTTTCGCTCCATATTGATAGTTTTTGCCCATTTCATCGTAATAATAGGAGTAGTCGGAATAGATGTAAGTACCCACGGCATTGGCGGTAAACGACTGATGACTGCCCAACTTCGCGTAATAATACAGGTCGAGAACAGGCGATGACGTGTTGTCCTTTTCTTTTCTCATGGCATTGTAAGTATCGCCGTTCAGGAATATGTTCTGCTCCGTGCGGTTGCTCGGTGCTCGTTCGATGTCGCCGCTCAACGTCATTTGCAACACGTAGCGGTCGGAATCAGCTCGGTTGTATCGCAGTTGGATGTCGTGGCTGTGACCTTTGTACTGATGATAGGTATCTGTCACGGTCTTGGTGTAGATGGTGTTGTCTTCCAAGAGATAGTTGTACACGCTCTCGTCTCTCACTCCGTTGAAATCATGATAACCGAAATTATAATCCAGACTAAATTCGTTTTTTCCACGATTCCATCTGCTATAAGCATCGTAATAACCGCTTCGGGCAGTGAGATTCTGCGTCAGATCGGTGCCGACGACATAACCGCTCACGGCTCTTTTCGTCACGATATTGATGACAAAGGCTATGTCCTGCCCGTATCTCACACCGGGATTTTTGATGTAATCGATGTGTTCGATGGCTTTCATGTCGAGTGCGAGCAAGTCTGCTTTGCTGGCGACGATGTCGTTGATGCGCACTTGCACGTCGCCCAGATTGTTGGTCGAGGCGATGGTGTGCATGGTTTCGTCGATTCTGATGTTCGGCAGGGCGAGTTTGTTCAGCAGACTGTAACCCGAAGTGGACTTCTCTTTCTGTTGGGCGGTTGGGTAAATCTGTTGTCCATCCACCTTATTGATTACCCGTGCGCCATTCACCACGACTTCGCCCAGATTTACTTCCTTGTCGGTTTGCGCCATCATCACCATCGATGAAATGGCGAAAAATAATAAAATTAATGTTCTTTTCATCTTTGCATAAAACTTATTTCGTTTCTGGACGCAAAGATAAATATTGCGATTGTGGGTAAAAAATTAATTCACTGACAAGAATCTGACAATTTGTTTTTCAGACGATTTCTTGATGGAAAGGTCTTGTCCTATAGACAGAAAGACATAAAAGACATGTTTTTAGGTATAGTGGGGCGCGCAAGTTAACGTGAAGGATATCTCAATATCCTTATTCTTCCGATGAAATCGGATAAAATGAAGTCATTAGCTACTTATCCGTCAGCCTGTAGGCACGGCCGCGGTCTACTTCGATTTTCAGATTGCTGTTTCCTTCGATGGCTGGTTTCAGACGCTTGATTAATGTGTAAAGCGTTTCACTGGGGTCATCTTTCTTGGGCCAGAGCGCATCACATATTTCGGATTTGGACAACTGGTGAGTGGCGGAACGGAAAAACATCTGCATCAGTTGATGCTGCATCGGCGTGAGATGGAGCTGTTCGTAACGGGCATTGTAGAATGCATCCTCATCTTCCGAATAGGAAAGTCCGCCGTAAGAGACGAGGTTCGCCATGAGTTGCGGATGATTGCGACGGAAGTAATAAACGGAGAAAATCGCCCATATCATCGCTAATAGAGAAAGCGAAAGGGACAATCGTTGGTCGGAAAGACCGAAGATCGTGCCGAAAGAACAGTTGGCATAACCGCGGAAGCCGATAGTCTGATATGGAGTTCGCAATGTCATCGTGTCGCTACACGTCACATCAGTGGGCTCGTTGCGCAGACTGTATGACACATAAGCACGGTCTTTCAGTTGCGCAATGTTCAGATGGTCGCGGTATGTGCGGATGGTATCAGGCGTGATCCAACCGTCCTGTTTTTCCTGCAAGGTCAAGGCAAGAGCCTGATTGAGATCGTTCACAATCTTGTGCTCGGTGGTTTTGTAACTGCCTATGCTTGACATAGCCGATGAAATGACGAATGCGAAAAATATTAAGACTGATGCAAATGGTTTCATATCTTGTTCCTTTTTCCTTGTTGACTATCTTTTTCCTTTGAATATATCGACAATCGATTTGTTGTTTTCAAATCAAACAATTGGCAGCGCAATGCCGCTAATCTTCTGATAGATGTCAAGCGCGAAGACATCCGTCATGCCGCTGATATAGTCGATGACCGACATGATGCGGGTTTCGAGGTCGGGACTGTCGATATCATACTGACTGCTGAAGCGCCGGATGAGTTGTTGAGAGTAGAAACGGTCGGGGTTGGCAGCCGCATCGACAAGCGATTCCATCAGCGTTTCCATGATTTTGTAACCACTCAGTTCGATGTCCAAGACCGGTTTGCTGTGGTAAATCTCGTGGAAAGATACTTCGCTGCAATGCTTGTAAGCATCGCGCTGCTCGGCTGAAATGTGATCTATCAGGCATCCCTCGAATGTTCCGTTCAGAATTTTATCCTCATTTTTCACGAATGCTTCGACACATTCCGCTTCTAGTTTACCAATGACACAGGCCCGCATGTAAACAACTTTCTCATTATTGTCGGTGACGCCCTCGTCGGTGACACGTTCCTTGATTTTCTCCCTTGTATTCTCGTCGAAGAAACCTAATAGCAATTCTTCCGTTTCGACAAAAGACAAAATCTTCAATTTGTGAGAGTCTTCGATGTCCATGATTTCGTAACAGATGTCATCAGCCGCCTCTACGAGATAGACCAAAGGATGACGGGCATAACAAAGGGGCTCATTGGGCGCAGACTTGCAAATAATGCCCAATTCATCGGCAATTTTTTGATAGGTTGCCTGTTCTGATGTGAAGAACCCGAACTTGCCGTGACTGCCTGCCAGACTGCTGGCAAAGGGATATTTCACGATGCTCGCAAGAGACGAATAAGTCATCACGAACCCGCCTTCACGTCTGCCGTTGAATCGATGAGTGAGCAATCTGAACGCATTGGCATTGCCCTCGAAATGAGTGATATCGTCCCAAAAACCAGTGCTTACTTTCTCTTGCAGATAGGAACCTTTTCCTTCTCTGAAGAAAGCCTGTATCGCCTTCTCGCCACTATGACCAAAAGGCGGATTGCCCATGTCGTGAGCCAGACACGCCGCACTGACGATTGTTCCGATTTCTTCAAACAAAGTTCCTTCCAGTTCGGGATGCTTCGCTTTGAGCTTCGCCGCCACGTCGTTGCCCAATGACATACCTACCGATGCCACTTCGAGGCTGTGGGTGAGACGGTTATGTACGAAGACACTGCCCGGAAGCGGAAACACCTGCGTCTTGTTCTGCAACCGTCGGAACGGTGCAGAGAAGATGAGACGGTCGTAATCGCGCTTAAATTCAGAGCGGTCGTCATGTCTCAGCGTGTGCTTATGCTCTTGCCCGAGACGTATGTTTGATATCAGTCTTTGCCAATCCATATTGCAAAAGTAATGTAATTTTGGGTAATTTCTTTCTTTTTAATGCTAAAAATACAATAATGTGGGGATTATTAGTTAATTTTGCAAATTAATTATGTATTTCCGAAGAATATGATTAAGATAAAAGTCGTAAATGAAGGACATCAGCAGTTGCCTGCTTATGCCACAACACAAAGCGCAGGTATGGACTTGCGTGCCAATATCGATGAAGCAATCACACTGCATCCCATGGAAAGACGACTCATCCCGACAGGCTTGCACATCGCTTTGCCAGTGGGCTATGAGGCACAGATCCGTCCTCGTAGCGGTCTCGCACTGAAGCATGGTATCACGGTGCTCAACACTCCTGGTACGGTGGATGCCGATTACCGTGGTGAGATTATGGTGCTGCTTATCAATTTTTCGGATGCCAACTTTGTTATCAACGACGGTGAACGCATCGCCCAGATGATTATCGCACGGCATGAGCAGGGCGAATTCATCGAAGTGGAAGTGCTTGATGAAACCGAGCGCGGCGAAGGTGGATATGGACATACAGGAGTAAAATAACAGAATGAAATTTTCATTGAGACATATTGCGATTCTGTCGGTCGTCGGCATCATATCCTTGATGACGATTCTTCCAGCTATCGCCAAGGAGAAAAAGACGAAGAATGCGTATAGCGAGACTGCCGACACGCTTTCGGTGGCAGACCGTACCAAATATAATTATTTCTATTTGGAAGCGGTTCGCCAACAGAATGCCGGCCATTATTCGGCTGCCTTTGACCTGTTGAGTCACGCCTTAGAGATTAATCCCAATGCGGCAGAGGCCTATTATTTGCAGGCTATGTATTTTTCGGAGTTGAAACAAGACTCCGTGGCACTGGAATATTTCAAGAAGGCAGCGAGTCTGAACCCGGACAACAGCGCTTATCTGGAGCGCGTAGCACAATTCTATATTGGCGCAAAGAGCTATGACAAGGCGATAGACGAGTACGAAGAACTTTACTCCAGAAATCATGACCGCACGGATGTACTCAATATCTTGATGCAGTTGTATCAGCAGCAGAAAAACTACGAGAAGATGATTTCCGTCATCGACCGGCTTGAACAAGTGGACGGCAGCAGCGAAGAATTGATCTTATCCAAGATGCAAGTGTATGAAATGATGAACGATAAGAAATCAGCTTACACCACGTTGAAAACCTTATCGGAGAAACATCCGAACAATTTGAATTATAAGGTGATGCTTGGCAACTGGCTGATGCAGAACGAAAAGCAGAAAGAGGCATACAAAATATTCACCGCAGCGCTGAAAGAGGAACCTGAAAACACGTATGTGCAGACTTCCTTATACGATTATCACAAGGCGATGAACGAGGATTCTCTCGCCAATATTCTTTTGGAGCAAATATTGACAAGTCCAAAGACCGAGTCACAGAGTAAGGCGTCGATGATGCAGCAGGTGATACGTGACAATGAAGAGAATGGCGGAGACAGTACGAAGGTCATTTCTCTGTTCAAGAAAGTCATGAAGGCAAATCCCAAGGATGGCACAATCGCTGAATTGAACGCTGCATATATGAGTCTGAAGAAGCTGCCCCAGGATAGTGTGGACAATGCGCTGAAACATGTCTTGACGATTTCCCCTGATAATGCAGCCGCAAGAATACAGTTGATACAGGCGCAATGGCCGAAGAAAAAATGGGATGATATCATCTCTCTTTGTAAGCCGGCTATGGAATACAATCCCGATGAAATGGCTTTTTATTATTTCATGGGATTAGCCTATTACCAGAAAGACCAGCAGGATAAGGCACTGGACACGTTCCGCCGTGGTGTAGGAGAAATCAATTCGCAGAGCAATCCCGATATCGTGTCCGATTTCTATGCCATCATGGGTGATATCCTTCATCAGAAGGGTAAGGCTCAGGAGGCTTTCGCCGCTTATGACAGTTGTCTGCAATGGAAGAGCAACAACGTGGAATGTCTTAACAATTACGCTTATTATCTGAGTGTAGAGAACCGTGAATTGCAGAAAGCCGAGCAGATGAGTTATCGTACAATCAAGGCGGAACCGAAAAATTCGACCTATCTCGATACGTATGCTTGGATTCTTTTCATGCAAGGCAGATACACAGAGGCGCAAATATATATCGACCAGGCAGTGACCAATGACACCGATTCCGTGCAGAGCTCGGTCATCTTGGAGCATGCCGGGGATATCCATGCCAACAACAATGACATGACAAAGGCGATGGCGTATTGGCAACAGGCGGTGAAGGCTGGTGGAAACAGTGCTATCCTGTTGCGCAAAGTGAAATTGAAGAAATATATCAAGGAAGATTCGAAATAATAACTTATCAATACAGTTAATTCAAAAGGAGTATGAAAAAAATATCAATCATAAATACAGCAATTGTTTGCTCGGCATTGGTGCTCGCATCCTGTGGCGTGAAAAAGGCAATTGTGAATGAAAGTCCCAAGACACCAGTGGCTGTGACGGATAACACCGCATCGCTGGCTGTCCGCAAGTTGACGTATGTTCAAAAGGTGTCCGACAATCAGGTTTATACCAAAAATATCGTGGGCAATATGACCTTCACCATCAAATATGGCGATAAGGACATCACGGTGCCAGGTGCTGTACACATGCGCAAAGATGAGGTGATACGTCTGCAACTCTTTATTCCGTTGCTCGGCAGTGAGGTAGGGCGCCTTGAATTTACTCCTGATTATGTGCTCGTGGTGGACCGCCTGCATAAAGAGTATATCAAATCCGATTATAGTCAGCTGGATTTCCTTAAAGAAAACGGACTCAATTTCTATAGTTTGCAGTCCCTCTTTTGGAACCAACTTATCCTGCCGGGTGTGCAGACAGTTTCGGAATCAGACCTGAAGAAGTTCGATGTCAATTTGGATGCGACAGGTTCCACGCTCCCCGTTACACTGAAAAATGGCAATATGAAATATCAGTGGAGTGCCGACAAGTCTACAGGCCGTATCGTTCGCACGGATGTTACCTATAATAGTGCTGCTCATGGCGCGTCGGCATTGAGATGGAACTACGATGATTTCAAAAGTGTGGGAGTAAAAATGTTCCCTGCCAAGCAGTCGTTTAATTTCACTACTACAGCTACGAAGCAGAAGCAGACGGTGGATGTGACTATCGAAATGAACGATGTGAAGACAGACTCCGATTGGGATACCAAGACTTCCGTATCTGACAAATATAAAAAGGTGGAAGCTCAAGATGTGTTCGGTAAATTATTAAATATGTAATGAGACGTTTTTTAATCATATTTTTAGCATTGTCATTCGCGCTCTCATCAGGAGCACAGAAGAAGCGTACTTCGTCTAATAATAAAGCACGAACGACAAAAACAACCAAAAAACAGACGACAAGTAGTGCCAAAAAGGGCAAAACTGCCACGTTCAGCAATGCTTCTATCAGAAACTTGCAGAGTCAGCGTGCTGAAATACAGAGGAAGATAAAACAGCAGGAGCAGGCTTTGCGTGCCAATCAGGCCGATGTGAAGCAGCGTCTGCAAAATTTGATGCTGATAAACAGTGAGATTGATCAGCGTCAAAAGTCTATCGACGGAATCCAACAGGATATCACACATATCGAAGGGAACATCGATATACTGAAGTCTCAACTCAAAACCTTGGAGCAACAGCTCAACGACCGAAAAGCAAAATATATCAAGTCGATGCGTTACATGGCGCGCCATCGCACAGTGCAGGATAAACTGATGTTCATATTCTCAGCCAAGAACCTTTCCCAGATGTATCGCCGTTTGCGGTTTGTCCGCGAGTATGCCGCCTATCAGCGGGCTCAGGGCGAAATCGTCAAGGCAAAACAGGCGCAGGTGAACAACAAACACAAGCAACTGGAAACGGTGAAGGGTCATAAGAATGTCTTGTTATATAAAAACAAACAGGAACATGTGGCTCTGCAAGGCAAGCAGACGGAACAGCAACAAGTGGTTCAAGGTCTGCAACGCCAACAGAAGACTATCCAGACAATTATTGGCCAACAGCGTCAGAAAGATGCCGCATTGAATGCGCAGATAGACCGAATGGTGGCTCAAGAAGTGGCAAAGGCCCGTGCCCGTGCTGCCGCCGAAGCTGCCAGAAAGAGCGCCGCTGCCGCCGCTGCCAAGCGCCGTGCTGCCGAACTCGCGCAAAGGAAAGCTGCTGCTGAGGCTGCCGCCCGTGAAAATGCCCGACGGATAGCCGAGGCAAAAGCTAAGGAGGAACAGATGAAAGCTGCTGCACGTGCTGCCGCAGAAGCTCAGGAGGCTGCAGCAAAGGAGAATGCGCGCCGCATCGCCGAAGCTAAGGCTGGTTCCGAAGAGGCTGCCAAGCGTGCCGCCGCACAGGCCGCTGCCCGTGATGCAGCTGTGCGTCAGGCTAAGGCGGAACAAGCTGCCCGTGAGGCTGAGGCTGCCCGTGAGGCTGCCGAACGTAAGGCTGTGATGGATAAAGCTCGTGATGACAAGGAGATAGCTGATGCTAAGAAAGATGCGGATGATGCAGAGAAATTCAGTTCTGTAGACCGTATGATGAACGGCGGCTTCGAAGCCAACCGCGGCCGTTTGCCTATGCCTATTACTGGAAACTATCGTATTGTGAGCCATTTCGGTCAGTATAATGTGGAAGGTCTCAAGGGCGTGACGCTGGATAACAAGGGTATAAACATTCTGGGCCAGTCCGGTTGTGCCGCCCGTAGCATTTATGATGGTGAAGTGAGTGGCATCTTCGGATTTGGTGGCACGATGGTCGTCATGGTGCGCCATGGTGCATATATCTCGGTCTATTGCAATCTGAAATCTGTCAGCGTGCATAGCGGACAGAAGGTCAGTACCCGTCAGGTTCTCGGATATGTGAGTGGCGATAATATCCTTCAGTTCCAACTTCGACGTGAGACTGCAAAACTCAATCCGGAAGCTTGGCTAGGACGATAATTTGATTCATTGAGTTCATTTCTGCATCGTTAATATTGAAAAGCTAGGGCATTTTAAAAGGGCTCAATATATTCATTGTTAATTTGGAAAAGGTTTACATTCGTATGATTATGTCATGAATGTAAACCTTTTTATATGATGTATAAGTCTAATAGGATGATTTGTTCGGAATAATTTGGAGGTTATCAATTAATAACCTATATTTGCAGTAAAAACAGTAATAAAGATGCCTACGATATTCATATTTATGGGACTTCGCTTTGTGTTTTTCTCCAATGACCATGAGCCAATACATGTCCATGTCATCAAGGGGAAAGGAAAAATCAAACAATATGCGAAGTTCAGCATTGAACCAGATGTGACTTTATTGGAGAATAATGGTTTGGATCATAAGGATATACAGATAGCAAAAAAAGTAATAATTGAAAATAAAGAATTGATTGCCACAAAGTGGAATGATTTTTTCAATAAAAACAGAAAGGGAGAAGCTTATGAAAATTGACGTATCAAAAGTATGGGTAGACGATAAATTCGTACATATTATGACTGCTGATGGTATCGAGCAGCGTGAGACCATTGCCAATTATGAGCGTTTAAGAAATGCAAGTAAGAGTCAGTTGCAAAATTTCGAAACAGACAATATCGGTATTCATTGGCCCGATTTGGATGAAGATCTATGTTATGAAGGCTTCTTTAAAAGTGAATCGATGAACGACAAGACAGATTTATATAAGTTGTTTAAGTCGTTTCCTGAAATTAATGTTGCTGGTATTGCCCGACGGCTTGGCATCAAACAAAGTCTGATGGCCGCTTATATATGTGGAACCAAAACGCCTTCTTCCCAAAGAAGACAGGCTATCCTAGACACTCTGCATTCTTTGGGAGAAGAACTCGTAAATATTGGTGGGTACAAGAATTTATCTACTGACGAACATATAGATTTCGTTTGTGAAGACAAATGAAATAAACTATAGATGGTGTCTTCTTAAAGTTTAATTGTTGCCCCGTCCAGCAATTCGATGTAAGTCTTTATCGCATTGCTGATTTCGCTGATTTTGATGAATTCATCGGCTGAATGGGAGCGTGACGATTCACCTGGCCCGAGCTTGAACGACGGGAAAGGCATGAGTGCCTGATCGCTCAATGTGGGTGAACCGAAGGGCTTCATCCCCATGGTTACACATCTTTTTACCAGGGGATGCGATGCGTCTATGTGCGAAGAGCGCAGATGGAACGAACGTGCCTTGACGTCGGAATGAACGTGCTGGCAGATGAAATCATACACATCCTTGTTGTCGTAGAATTCATTGGTGCGCACATCCACAATCATATCACACTTGTCGGGAATCACATTGTGCTGTGTTCCGGCATTTATCACGGTCACATTCATCTGTGTGGGACCAAGAAATTCGCTCACCTTGTCGAACTTGTAGTCACGGAACCATATCAGGTCATCCAAAGCCTGATAGATTGCGTTTATTCCCTCGTTGCGAGCCGCATGCCCACTCTTTCCGTGCGCTGTGACATCGAGAACCATCAATCCCTTTTCGACAATTGCTGGTTGCATGCCAGTAGGCTCGCCCACGATGGCGACATCTATCGGCGGCAGCAGTGGTAGCGCGCGCCTGATACCGTTGGCGCCCGACACTTCCTCCTCTGCCGAAGCCAGATATATCACGTTGAATTTCTGTTTTTTCGAAGTGAGATAGCGGTAAACCTGTAACAGCGACACCAGTCCACCGCCGCAGTCGTTGCTTCCCAGTCCATAGACGGAATCATCTTCCACAACAGGGACGTAGGGCGAACGCGACCATGAATCCACTTGTTTCACCGTGTCGATGTGCGCATTGAGCAAAAGAGTGGGGCGTGTGGCATCGAAATTCGGGTCGATGCTCCACACATTGTTCGCTTCGCGCTTATATTCGTATCCATGTCTCAGAATGTGTTTCACCATCACATCGGCAGCCTTGTCCTCGTTCCGGCTTACCGACGGCGTCGCGATGAGCTCCTTCAACAACTCAATCGCGTCATTTACAAAATCTCGATGTGTCATAACATCGGCAAAAGTAACAAAAAACTTCAAATAAATTTCTTGTTTTAATGAGAATTCTATATCTTTGCATAAATTAATAAATCACATTCGTATGCAGACAAAATGTCATCTTTCAGTACTAGTCCATGAGCAAGCCAAGAAATACGGTAATGGCTCAGCCTTGACGTTCCGTAGCTTTGGTAGCCTGAAATGGAAGACGGTTTCGTGGAACCAATTTTCACTGAGGGTTAAGCAGGTAAGTAATGCGATGCTTAATTTGGGTATCAAACCGCAGGAAAATATCGCCGTGTTTGCCCAAAACTGCATACAGTATCTCTATACCGATTTCGGAGCTTACGGCATTCGTGCCGCTTCAATACCATTCTATGCCACAAGTAGTGAGCAGCAGATTCAATACATGATCAATGATGCTAATGTGCGTTTCATCTTTGTTGGAGAACAGGAACAGTATGATAAGGCTCATCGTATTTTTGCACTCTGCCCTTCGCTGGAGCGCATCATCATTTTCGATAACAGCGTGCGCATCAGCACCCATGACCCAAATGCTTTGTATTTCGAAGATTTCGTGGCTTTGGGTGAGAATTTGCCTAGACAGTCGGAGGTGGAACAGTTGTGGAAGCAGGCCAAGGATGATGATATCTGTAACATCCTCTACACCAGTGGTACCACGGGCGACAGCAAAGGTGTGATATTGACTTATGGTCAATACGCCGCTGCGTTAAATGGTAATGACGAAGTGGTGCCTGTCAGCGAAAAAGACAGGGTCATCAATTTCTTGCCTTTCACCCACATCTTCGAGCGTGGATGGACCTATCTCTGTCTGAGTGAAGGTAGCCAGTTGATTATCAACACATATCCGAAGGAGATACAGCAGTCGATGTGCGAAATGCATCCTTCTTGCATGTGCTCGGTTCCGCGTTTCTGGGAAAAGGTTTATATAGGAGTCAAGGAAAAGATGGAAGAGGCCAGCCCCGTAAAGCGTAAGATGTTCGACCATGCTTTGGCGGTAGGTCACAAGTATAATATCGACTATCTCAGTCATGCCAAGCGTCCGCCTCTCACCTTGCAACTGGAATATAAATTGATCAACAAGACCATTCTGAGTTTGGTGCGCAAGCAGCTTGGACTGGAAAATGCCAATATCTTCCCCACGGCAGGTGCCACGGTATCGCCCGAAGTTGAAGAATTCGTCCATTCCATCGGCCTCAAAATGGTCGTGGGTTATGGACTAACCGAAAGTCTTGCCACCGTTTCTTGTGATCATCTCGACGAAGGTTACACCATCGGTTCGGTGGGCCGTCCGTTAAGAAGTGTTCAAGTCAAGATTGGCGAAAACAATGAAATCTTGCTCAAAGGACCGACAATCACACCGGGTTATTACAAGCGTGAAGAACTGAATGCACAGGTGTTTGATAAAGACGGCTTCTTCCATACCGGTGATGCCGGATATATGAGAAACGGCGAACTCTTCCTCACCGAGCGTATCAAAGATTTGTTCAAGACGAGCAACGGCAAATATGTGGCACCGCAGATGATGGAAGCCATGCTTTTGGTGGATAAATATATCGACCAGATAGCTGTGATAGCCGACCAGCGCAAGTTCGTTTCGGCTTTGTTGGTACCAGAATTCCGTTTGGTTGAAGACTGGGCCCGTGACCGCAACATCAAGTTCGAGAGCCGTGAAGACCTTTGCGCCAACGAAAACGTGAAGAAGATGATGATGGAACGCATAGAGACGTTGCAGCAGCAGTTGGCTCCTTACGAACAGATTAAGCGGATTACGCTTCTGCCTCACCACTTTTCTATGGAGAACGGCGAATTGACCAATACGCTGAAACTTCGTCGTCCGATTATCAATAAGAACTATAAGGACGTCATTGATAAAATGTACGAAGAGTAGTATCGATTTTCAATTAAACATTAGTAATGATAACAGCCGACCAGTTGAAAGATGTGATGGAGCGTGCCGACGCGTTGCATCGATATTTAAATATAGACCAGAAGAAAGTGGAGTTCGAGGAAGAACAGCTCCGCACCCAAGCACCGGATTTTTGGGAAGAGCCTGCACGCGCGCAGGAGCAGATGAAGAAGGTGAAGGGTATCGAAAAATGGCTCACCGGATACAAGGAGGTGCGCCAGTGTGCCGATGAATTGCAGTTGGCTTTCGACTTCTATCGCGATGAAATGGTGACAGAAGAAGAGGTGGATGCCGATTACAAGAAGGCCATTGGAGCCATAGAAGACTTGGAATTGAAGAATATGCTGCGCCAGAAGGAGGACCCGATGGACTGCGTGATGAAAATCAATTCGGGTGCTGGTGGTACCGAGAGTCAGGACTGGGCGCAGATGCTCATGCGTATGTATATGCGCTGGGCTGAGGCTCACGGACACAAGGTGACCATCTCCAACCTCCAGGATGGTGATGAGGCAGGCATCAAAAGCGTGACCATGGAGATAGAAGGCGGCGAATACGCTTATGGCTATCTCAAGAGCGAGAACGGCGTACACCGTTTGGTACGCGTGTCTCCGTTCAATGCGCAGGGCAAGCGAATGACCAGTTTTGCCAGTGTCTTTGTCTCTCCGCTTGTCGATGACACCATCGAGGTGTATGTAGACCCCGCCAAAGTGAGCTGGGACTTGTTCCGAAGTGGTGGCGCCGGTGGTCAGAATGTAAATAAGGTGGAGACTGGTGTACGTCTGCGCTATCAATATACCGACCCTGATACGGGTGAGGAAGAGGAAATCCTCATCGAAAACACAGAGAGTCGCAAGCAGTTGGAAAATCGCAACAATGCCATGCGATTGCTCAAATCCCAACTCTACGACCGTGCGATGAAGAAACGTCTGGAGGCTCAGGCGAAAATCGAGGCAGGTAAGAAGAAAATCGAGTGGGGAAGTCAGATTCGCAGTTACGTCTTCGATGACCGTCGTGTGAAAGACCACCGCACCAATTATCAGACTGCCGACGTGGATGGCGTGATGAATGGCAAAATAGACGATTTCATCAAAGCCTATCTCATGGAATTCCCTGTGACGGACGATGAATGAAAAGGCGTTAGCCTGATTGTACATAGCGCATGATGAATTGTGCATTATATAAACCGAAATAAAATAATACAACTATGAGTGAAAGAAGCAAACTAAACCGCTCTATACGTGCGGCAAAACAAGAAAAGCAGGCAAAAACAGTCATTAAATGGATTTTTGGCGCACTAATCGTGCTTGCCCTTGCATTCCTGATTTATTCAATGACAATGTAATGAGCGGACAGGAAATAGAACGTAAATTTCTAGTTAAGAAAGGCGACGCGTTCAAACGCGCCGCCGTTTCGAGCAGTCATATCAAGCAGGGATATATTCCGGCTGAAGGTGCCACGGTGCGCATACGCGTGCGTGACGACAAGGCGTATCTCACAATTAAAAGTCATTCCGACAACGGCGGTCTGTCGCGCTATGAGTTTGAGAAGGAAATCACGCTCGACGAGGCCGAACATCTGTTGCCTTTGTGCAAAGGCGGCTTTGTGGATAAGCGGCGTTATCTCGTGAAATGTGGAGACCACACCTTCGAGGTTGACGAGTTTTATGGTGACAACGAAGGTCTGGTGATGGCCGAAGTGGAACTTCGGAGCGAGGATGAACCTTACGAAAAGCCCGATTTCATCGGTCCCGAAGTCACTGGAGATGTACGTTTCCGCAATTCCCATCTGTTGCGCTTCCCTTATTGCATTTGGAGAGGGACGTTGCCCGAAGAATTTCGGTAAAGAAAAATCCTTTTATCAGTATTTTATTTTGTTTTTAACATGAAAACTTTAGGCAACATAATTTGGGTTCTATTCGGTGGCTTTGCGATGGCCATGGAATATTTCGTGAGTAGTATCTTGCTGATGGTTACAATCATCGGCATACCGTTCGGCATACAAACGCTCAAACTTGGGCTGCTGGCATTATGGCCGTTCGGCAGTCATGTGGTGGACAAACCGGGGAGTGGCGGCTGCCTCAATCTGTTTATGAATGTGCTGTGGATATTCCTAGGCGGATTCGTGATATTCCTGTCACATTTGTTGTGGGGCTTATTATTCTATATCACCATTATCGGAATCCCGTTCGGAAACCAGCATTTCAAACTGGCTCATATTGCCCTCGTGCCATTCGGGAAAGAAATCGTATAGCGGCTGGCTGCCAGTGAGGTATCTTATCGGTTCTCCACAATTACGGCGTGAGGGGATAGGAATAAAGTCCCAATATCATAGATTTTCGGATGTGCAGTCATTTCTTTTCCTTCCTTGTCGATGAGGGTCCAGTCGTTGTCTCCTTTCGCTACGAAGGCATAGTCTTTAAAGAAATCACTGTGCCCGTATAGTTTCATATTGCCTTTGTAATGGCCTTTCATATCCATCAGTCTGGCAACGAACCCCATACCGTCAGACTTCAGTTCATACAGCCTGTCTGCCGATGCTCTTTGCAGCATTTCGTATTTGGCAGGTAGAATGGTATGTCCGTGTACATCCATGAGCCCTTCTTTCTTATTTTCTTGGAAGATGAAATTGCCGTTTATGACATCGTAATAATCATACCCCTTTATCTTCGTGTTCGGCTTCATCGACCATTTCCCGTCAGTGCGAATCACGCCCGTGGCATACGGCCGTTTTTTGCAAGAGTCGTTATAGATGCTGGCGATGGCATAGCCTCCATTGAATGTTGACAGCGTCACGCCACGGGCAGTATGGAAAAGCACCTTTCCTGTTTTGTCCAAAACCGTGGTGAAAATATTGTTCTGTGGTGGATTCTCATCATCTTCATGGGTGGTGTAACGGTGCCCGCTTCTGGTAAACTCGTCGATTTCGGCAACAAATATACCGTCGTAGTATCCAATGTTGTCATAATAAGGTTTGATGACCACATTGCCGTCATGGTCTATCATTCCTACACCCGATTTGGTACGGACAGCGGTGAAACCGTCTGAAACCATCAAGGCAAGATTTACCTTTTCGCCATTGACGGAATCCAATGGCATCAATTTGTTGCCGTCTCTGTCTATGAAATAGAGATGCGAATTTGCATCTTCCACGATGGCGCGTCCGTCGATAAAAGTGTCGCTGGTATCTTTGTAACGTCTGCCGATACGTTGCGGCACACTGTCCGACCTGTAAATCTCACAATAATTTACTTTGTTGATGTTGAAGTTGTTATAGATGAACATTCCATTGCGTCCCGCTTCGGGGCGGTCCGGGAATTTGTCGGCAAACAGCACCTTGCCGTCCACGCCTATCATTCCCCATTTGCCATCCTTCCGGGATTGAAATGCCAGGTATTCTATAGAGTTGTCGAATGTCGTTTGTTGTTCGGCACATGATGACAAAATCAATAAGATGGTCAAAAGCCATAGGTGGTGTGTGTTTCTGCGATGTGTTTCCATTTTGTTTTGGTCCTTTCAGGTAAAGATTGTTTTGCAACGGCAAAGATAGTGAATTATCTCCAATAAAAATATTTTTTTATGTAAACGTCACTTTTTCTTTGTAATTTACTGATTATTAAAGGGTAATACAGGTGACGTTGGTGACGTTAACGTCACCAATGTTATTCTGTCACTTCTTCAAAATCATCAGGAGCATCTGACGGGAGTACTACGAAGTCTTTCCACTGATTGACCTTTCTTTGAGAACGTACAGACAGCTTTCCTGTAAGGTATTTTTCAATCAGAAGTGCTGCGATTGGCGCGGCAAGATCCGCTCCGAAACCGCCATTCTCTACAAATACGGCAATGGCGATTGTTTTGCCTTTCAGTGAAGCAAATCCGATAAACAGGGAGTGGTCGTTGCCTACATTTTCTGCTGTTCCTGTCTTTCCGTAAATTTGGTAGTTCTTTGTGTTTTGACTCTTTGCCGTTCCCGACACCATTGCCAAGCGCATTCCCTCTGTCACTATATTATATGCGTTGTCATTAGCCAGCGTGAATATTTTGTTCGTATACTTGGCATCTAAAGGCTTTTGCGCCGTTCCCTGATGAATGTGAGGGATGTAATAAAATCCGTGGTTTGATATCGTGGCAGCAAGATTGCAGAGTTGTATCGGCGTTACCGAAACTTCTCCTTGCCCCATACCCATCCACATGATAGTTTGGGCATTCCATCTGCCATGATGTGCGCGGTCGAGATAGTTGGCATCGGGTATCAGTCCACCTTTCTCTCCTGGCAAATCAATGCCCAAAGGTTTGCCAAATCCCATGCTTAACATATATTCGTGCCAAATGTTGATAGCGTCCCGCTTGTTGCTGTAACAGTTGCTGCTGTTGATCATATCCATAAAAGCCTTGCAAAAATATGAGTTGCACGAATTGGATATGGCTCCCAAGAGATCTTGTGGTGAACGGTGTTTGTGGCAGCCTATATGGATATTCTTAAGCCAGAACCCCTTATAGCATGAATATCGCTTGTATTTATTAAGAGTGCCTTCAGACAACATTGTAAGCGCCTGTGCCGTCTTAAAGGTGGACCCTGGGGAATATTCTTCTGAAATGGCGCGGTTGATGTCTTCCACATAAGAAGCGGAAGCCATGCATTTAATTTCTCCTGTGGTAGGCTCAATCGCCACGATGCTGCCCTGTTTACCTTCTAGCAGTTGTTCGCTTAATTTTTGCAGTTCGTCATCAATGGTCAGAGGACCATCAGAAGGTAAAATTTGGGCTCTTACTGTTACGCATCTTATGATAATCAGTGCGATAAGTATTTTTTTCATAATGCAAAATTAGACAAAAAATGTGATATATATGCAAGAAAAACAAGAAATGTTCAAATTTGCTATGATTCACTTGTTTATTTATACATTTATAAATACATGCGTATAGCCTCATCTAATGTCTTTAAGTCTTTATTGATTAAATCACAAAGAGTTCGGAATTGGTTATCAATGAGTCTGAAATTGATTATCAATGAGT
>ENA-UOYA01000821-UOYA01000821.1-activated-sludge-metagenome-genome-assembly--contig:-NODE-821-length-36573-cov-5.548579_pt1 | contig 36573 bp, 29 predicted proteins | sample MGYA00238163_ERZ764804 | MGnify/ENA primary metagenome ERZ764804 (study PRJEB28919, sample SAMN05720223) | activated sludge metagenome | isolation source: Anaerobic digester | place: Hong Kong...
GAATCATTTCAAAAAACAACACGTGGATGTTGCACTTCTAAGTTGAACTTAGGTCACTTTGAATCTGTCACAACTACCGTGTTCTCTTTCAGGAATTCCATCAGTGTGGCGTAGACGGGGTGCTTGATAAGGATCTGCCGGTTTCCCACCATAAAGAGTTGCTGGCGTGCCCGGGTGAGCGATACATTCAGTTTCCTGTCCACCGTGCCCTCGTCGTTCAGGTTGCAGAGAAAGTTTAACTGTTGCGGCCTGTTCACACAGAACGAGAGGATGATCACGTCGCGTTGGCTGCCCTGGAAGCGCTCCACCGTATCTACCATGATCCTTTCATATCCGGGGATATCCGCTTCGGCTAACTTGTGACGGATAAGGGCGATCTGGTTGCGGTAGGGGGCGATGATACCGATCTTCCCGGTGTCGAAATGGCGACCGTCATGGGCATATACCGTGGCAATGGAGCGGATGATCTCGGTTATGATCTCTGCCTCATGGATGTTTGTTTTCGAGGTGGTACCCGGCAGTGGCAGCTGTTCGGTAGAGAAGAAGGCGATCCGCTTCTTCGAAACCTGCTCTAGAAATAGATTATCTGTTTCGGGAAAGGACGACACCCACGGTTGGAGCTGCCACTCTGCAGCAGGGAGTATTGCCTGCGGATAGAAATAGGTGGAGGGAAATGCGGCAATCTGTTCGTGCATCCGGCCCTGAACGGTGAGCTGGGCGTAGGCGTGCGACCAGTTATTGCGGATGCAGGTGCGCAGCAGACGCTCAAAGAGAGAGTGGGCACAGCTGGTGATGCCGGCTGCAACGAGTTCCGGTTCACGGATGGCTGCAGCCTGCTTTTTCTGCAGGACAATGGCCGGCAACTGGTGATGGTCGCCTATCATGATGAACTTGTTGAAACGGGGTAACAACCCGATGATCTGGGGTTCCAGAATCTGCGATGCCTCGTCGATGATGGCCAGATCGAACTGCTTCAGGCTGAAAAGCTCCGGCCGTCCGTTAATCGATGCCAGCGTGGAGACGAAGATCCGGGTTGACTCGATCTCCTGACGCAACGCCTCGCGGCTCCTGGCCTTATCGGAGATGTTCTGCAGAAGCCGGTCGCGATATGTCTCGGCGCAGGAGAGCTCGGTGCCTATGCGGATATATTTGCGGGAGTTCTCCCCCTTGCAGCCAAATGCCGCATTGATCGCCTCACAGAGTTCATCCACCGCGCGGTTGGTGTAGGCCAGCACCAGGATGTTGCTGTTGTTTTTGTGGTAGATTTCGATCAGCCGGCGGGCAAATATGGAGGTTTTTCCGGTCCCGGGCGGGCCGATGATCAGGAAATAGTCGTTGACTGCCGTAGCTTTCCGGATAATATCCTCGGGGTAGGGAAGCTGCTCTGTGGTGGTTGTCGGTGGTTGGGGAGGCTTCACTCCCAACAGCAGCTCCCTTTTTTGCCTTCCGGCGTTCAAGAAAGCGAAGAGACTCCGGTACATGCTGTTGTAGGTGGTGTCGAGCGCATCGTGTTCGACTGCCCAGAAGCGGTTCTCGTTGAACAATGTGCGGTTCCGCTGCTTGTGGCGGAAACGGATTTCGACATAGTCGCGGGTGATGGCCGCCAAGGTTCCCTTCAGTATCTGGCGGTTAAGGACCGTATCCCGCTCGTCATGACGCGGGTAGACGATACAGATCTCTCCCTCCCGGAAGTTCACCACACCGTTCCCGGCTTGATTCCTCCGAAAGACGACCCGCATATCGTTACCCGAATCGTCGATCGAGTCGATGGTCAGGTCGTACAACAGATCCAGTGCCTCGGCACGTTCGGCAAAGTCGCTGTTCCACAACGAAGCCACACCGGTTGGCGACTCATACTCCACATCGCCGATCTTCTGCAGGTAGAGCTCCCTCGATACAAAACGGATAAAGCGGTAAAAGTAACTCAACTCCGTTGGAGAACATTGTTGCAGTACCGATTTGAATTGATTGATCCGATCTGTATAGAATGTTGCGGATCTCTGGGCAAACCCGACGGTATCGAAGAGATCCTGAAACAGCTGCGCCACCCTGTCGTTGTCGCCGTTCACGATGGCATGTTCATTGGCAACAATCTGATTCCTGACTGCGATGATCTCTTTCTCCAGCTGCCGGAACTCCGCCGCGAAACGGAGATTTGTACCGGGATTGTTGCCCGATGAGTAGAGGATCGCCGCTTCCACCCTGCGCGACGGCACGTCAAACAGACTTGCGATCATCATCCGGTAGATGCTTGTCTGCACTTCGTGGTTGAGTGCGATCTTTCCGGTGTTGCTTGCAGGAAAGGGAAGCTTCCCCGATTTCAATTCCACGATACTGTATCTCTCCCGGTCGGTATGCAACAGGTCGAGACGCCCCTGAAACCCATATCTTTCGCTGAAGAATGACGGTTCGAGCGTGCATTTGCGAAGATCGATCCCACTCCGGGGAAAATCACGGGTAATCACCCGCTTGATGTTTTCAAACTGCGCTCGGGCTTGTCGCATGAATTCCCGGAAGTTCTCATCCGACGCGATATCCCGGCAACTGGTGTACTCGAAAGGGGATTGCCTGAACGATTTCAGGAAGGTCTCGTCGAAGGAGACCTCCTCGGGATCGTGGGCAAAGAGCAGTTCGTCGAGGAAGAAGTTGGCCAAGTTACCCAGCAGGAGGTAGGAGCGGTTCTCCGGTGTTTCGAACCTGTTTCTGAAGTAGTGTAACGGTGTGATGCAATAGTCGTGGAAACATTCAGCGATGGCCGAGGCATCGATCAGGTAGTCCGGCTCCAGGACGATCAGTCGGGGAACCAGCCGGCCACATTCGTCCATCTTGAAGTCGACCAGGTTGAGTTGTGCCCCTTCCCAAAGCTGGTCGGCAATACCTGGCTCTGTATCGTACCTGACAGTCAACCTCAATCCCGGATACCTTTCGGCAAGGGTAAGCATCTCACCCTTCTCCCTGTCGATGGATAGAAGCTGGACCCGTAGTGTCTGATCTGAGCCTGCCGGTTCAGGTACCGGTATGGGCTCCTGATCCCAACCTGTGGTTTCGCCGCTGAGCTGTTTCAGAAAAGTGACCAGAGCCTGCTCGTGCTGCCGGTATTCGGCTTCTGTCAGCTCACTGTTACTCTCCCTCACCTCGCGTGAGCGGACACGCAGATGCTGCAGCTGCCACTCCAGCCGTTCAGGGAGCCGGTGCTTCCGAGCCAGAAATACCAATCGCGAGAATAGGGTGGGGAACTGGACCGGCTCGTCTGAGGTCAACTCCCTTGAGAGTCGCTCCATCACCCGTTTCAGTTCGAAGAGTCTGTTGCTGAAAGTGAAGCCTGAGGTTGAGATCTCCTGTATGTCTGCCAAGTAGGCTGTGAAATCCGGCATCAGCATTGAAACAGTTCAATGATTTTGGGCAAGAAGATCAGGAGCCCTACGGCCAATGCTGCGGAAGCGGCCAGCAATACAGCTGCGGCAGCCAGGTCCTTCACTCTCCTGATCGCATCGCTGCGATCCTTCGAAACATGGTTGGCAAGCGCCTCGATGGAGGAGTTCACCGCTTCCAGGGCCAGTACCAGTCCGATGACGATGGTGACAGCCAACCATTCTGCAGTGGAGATGGAGAAGATTAGCCCCATGGCGATAGCCGCGACGGCAAGTATCAGGTGGACAACCGCATTGGGAGTGCCACCGAATAGTGCCGCAACACCTTGAAAAGCATATTTAAAACTCTCTATCCTCTTTTTGCAGAAACTGTTCATGACCGGTCCTGTTAAAAGCCGTTGCCCGCAACGGGTCCTGTTTATTTGTTATCAAATATACGAACTTTGATGCTCACTGCAAAAACAGTCCCATTTTTTCTCTTTATTGCCTTCCATTTTTTATCTTTGTTTATAATAAACGAAACTGCTATGTCTCAATATTGCCCGCTCTGCGGAAAGAGTAAACCGGAAAAGTGGTTGTTCTGCACCCATTGCAAGGAGAAGATCGAGAAGGAGTATGAGGTGGATGTGCCCGGGATACGGCCGGAACCGGAAGGTAAAGATGTTACCGGAACCGGCGACGTTGCGGAAAGGCCCCGCCGGCAAGGTGTTGTCGAATTGGAGCAAGAGGAGATGGCTGAAGCCCGGGTGGATGCGGTAAGCGGCAGCCGGGGCGGTAGAGGCCTGGTCTGGGGCGCTCTTTTACTGTTGGGCCTGTTGCTGGTTGCCGGCTTCTTCTATTATGGAGATCGGGTGAGAAAGGGTAACCTGGAGCGGTTTCAGTGGGAGATGGCGCTGAAGGAGAATAGCGTAAGCGGCTATCTGGCCTACATGCAGGCTTTTCCCAAGGGAAAACACTATGCCCTTGCCGAGGAGAATTTGATGCGTCTCAAGGGAGACGAGGCCGAAACCTGGAACAGGTTACAGAGCTCGGATAACAGGACCGAGTTGCAAGATTTCGTGGCCAGCTATCCGCAAAGTCCCTATATTCCGTTGGTGAAAAAGAGGCTCGATTCGTTGACCTGGGTGGCAGTACTGAATGACAATACAGCCGAGGGTTATTCCGATTATATGGTTGCATCACAGAGCGGAGAGTTGCCGGGCGACTATTTCGCGGATGCACAGAAGCGGTTTGAACTCCTTTTCCAGTCCTATCCGGTCGCACCCGGCGAGCTGGATACCATCCGGGCCAATGTGGGCCGCTTCTTTGCCGCCTTGTCCGCACTCGATGCCGCGGGGATAGTCAACTGTCTGGCACCTACCGTTTTCCGGTTTTTCAACTCCGCCGGCGGGGAGCGGGAAAAAATAGTTGGAGACCTGCTTGTCTCGGGGGCGAGAACAGAGGCTCCAACCATTCAATTTCTGCCTAATGTGGCCGCAATAGCATACGAAAAGACGGTGATCGAACATTACAAGGTAAATGTTCCCCTTCAGAAAAACTATCTGGAGGGCGGGAAGCAACGGACCATATCGGGATATATCGTTCAGCTGGAGCTGGACAGGGAGTTCCGGATACTTACCGTAACCGAGAGGAAACCGTTTCCCGATGCGGTCTGAAACCGTTAATCCCAGCTAAGGACAACCTTGCCGCACTGTCCGCTCTCCATCACGTCGAACCCTTTCTGGAATTCGTCGATATGGTAACGGTGCGTGATGACGGGAGTCAGGTCGATTCCGGAAATCAGCATCTGCTCCATCTGATACCAGGTCTCCCACATTTCGCGGCCATAGATTCCCTTCAGGGTAAGAGCCTTGAAGATGATCTCGTTCCAGTCGACCGTGGTGTTGTTGGGCAGGATACCCAGCAACGATATTTTTGACCCGTTGTACATGTTCTCTATCATTTCGCGGAATGCGGCGGGAGAACCCGACATCTCCAATCCCACGTCGAAGCCGCGCATCCCCAGTTTTTCAACTGCCTGACGGACCGATTCTCCTTTTGTAGGATTGACTGTCAGTGTGGCTCCCATCTTCTTGGCGATCTCCAACCGGTAGTCGCTCAGGTCGCTTACCACGATGTAACGGGCACCTGCAAAGCGGCAGATGGCGGTTGCCATGCTCCCGATCAGTCCGGCCCCGGTGATCAGGACATCCTCCCCGATAAGCGGGAACGACAGGGCCGTGTGCGTGGCATTGCCGAATGGATCCATGATGGATGCTATCTCGTCGGGAATCCGCGGATCGAGTTTGACAACATTCTCTGCCGGGAGCGAGAGGTATTCGGCAAAGGCTCCGTCACGGTTTACACCTACACCGACGGTGTTTTCACAAACGTGAAGTTTCCCGCGGCGGCAGTTGCGACAGTGTCCGCAGGCGATATGTCCTTCGCCGGTGACCCGGTCGCCAACCTTCAGGTTCTTCACCCCGCTACCCATATCCACAATCTCGCCCACATATTCGTGGCCGATGGTCATGGGGGTCTTGATCGTTTTCTGTGACCAGTCATCCCATTTATAGATGTGCAGATCGGTTCCGCAGATTGAGGTCTTTTTTATCTTGATGAGAACGTCGTTTACGCCGATTTCAGGAACGGATACTTCCTGCATCCAGATTCCCTTTTCGGGACGGAGTTTTACTAAAGCTTTCATAATATGTGCGGTTTATAAGTAATAATCTTGGTTTTGGCCTCATGCAATGACGCCCAGTTTTTTCCCTACCTTGATGAATGCGGCAATCGCCTTGTCGAGGTGCTCGCGCGTGTGACCGGCAGAGAGCTGTACCCGGATGCGCGCCTCGCCTTTCGGAACCACGGGATAGTAGAATCCGGTAACGTAGATGCCTTCATCGAGCAGTGCCGATGCAAACTCCTGCGACAGCTTGGCGTCGTAGAGCATCACTGCACAGATGGCCGATTGGGTAGGTTTGATATCGAAGTTGGCCTCTTTCATCTTGGCCACAAAGTAGTCGACATTCTCATGAAGCCTGTCCTGCATCTCGTTCGTTTCCTGTAAAAGTTCGAACGCCTTGATGGCTGCAGCGGCCACCAGCGGGGGAATAGAGTTGGAGAAGAGGTAGGGACGTGAACGTTGACGGAGCATCTCGATAATCTCCTTGCGCCCTGTGGTGAAACCGCCGATGGCTCCGCCGAATGCCTTGCCGAGCGTTCCGGTGATCACTTCGGCCTTGCCCATGCAGTTGTACTGTTCGGTAACGCCGCGTCCGCTCTTGCCGACTACGCCGGCCGAGTGGCTTTCATCGATCATCACCATGGCGTCGTACTTTTCGGCCAGCTCCAGGATCTTGTCGATGGGGGCTACGTTGCCGTCCATGGAGAAAACCCCGTCGGTGGCGATGATGCGGAACCGTTGAGCCTGTGCCTCCTGCAGTTTGGCTTCCAGGTCGACCATATCGGCATTGGCGTAACGATATCGTTTCGCCTTGCAGAGCCGTACCCCGTCGATGATGGAGGCGGGGTTGAGGGCGTCGGAGATGATGGCATCCTCTTCGGTGAAGAGGGGTTCGAACAGTCCACCGTTGGCGTCGAAGCAGGCAGCATAGAGGATGGTCTCTTCCGTCTTGAAGAATTTGCTGATGGTAGCTTCCAGCTCTTTGTGAAGATCTTGCGTACCGCAGATGAAGCGTACCGACGACATGCCATACCCGCGTTCATCGAGCGCCTTCTTGGCTGCTTCGATCAGCTGGCTGTTATCTGATAAGCCGAGGTAGTTGTTGGCACAGAAGTTCAATACCTCCTGACCCGATTTCACTTTGATCTCTGCCCGTTGGGGCGTCACGATAACCCGTTCGTTCTTGTAGAGCCCTGCTTCTTGTATAGCGGCGAGTTCGCGCTGCAGGTGTTGTTGCATTTTTTCGTACATAGTGTTGTTCTGTTATATGTTGCGGGAGTGTGAAAGCCGTTTTACTCGCCAATCAGCGACTGCGGTAAACTCTTTTTTGCCTTTACCCCCAAATCTTTTAATTTCTGAGTCTGTAGTACCAGGTTATCGTTTCCGGTGGAGAGTTGCTTGTAGGCATCGTTATATGCGTTTTGTGCCTGCTCCAGATTCTTCCCGATCTTTTCGAGGTTGTTGATAAAGCCTACAAACTTGTCGTAAAGTTTTGCCCCCCGTTCGGCAATCTCTATCGCATTGCGGTTTTGATATTCCCGTTTCCAGAGATCGACGATGAGCTTCAACGCTGCTATCAGGTTGGTGGGGCTGATCAGTAGGATTTTCTTATCGTATGCATATTGCCAGATGTCGGGATCCTGCTGCAGGGCCAACATGTATGCCGGCTCGTTGGGAACGAACATCATGACGAAATCGAGCGTAACAGCGTAATCCTGATAGCTCTTTCGGCTCAGTTCGTCGATATGACGGCGAACCGAACGGAGGTGTTCCTTGATATGGTTCTGCTGTTCTTCCGGCCCCTCGGCCTCTGTATACCGTACGTAGGCCGACAGTGACACCTTCGAGTCGATAATCACCTTGCGGTTGTCGGGATAGGCGATGATCACGTCGGGTTGCATCCTGTTTCCCTCCTCGTTGACGAGGTAGGTGCCGTCGCCGTCTTTCAGGAACTCCTGCACAAAATACTCCCGGTCGCGTACCAGGCCCGATTTTTCGAGGATATTCTCCAGGATCATCTGTCCCCAGTCGCCCTGCGTCTTGGAGCTTCCCTTCAGTGCGTTGGTCAGGTTCACCGCCTCCTCGCTCAGTTTCGTGTTCAGCTCCTTCAGCTTCTTTACCTCCTCTCCCAGTGAGAACCGCTCCTTGGCCTCGGTGATGTAGACCTCCTCCACCTTCTTCCGGAACGATTCGATATTCTCGCCCAACGGCTTCAGGATGAGATCGAGGTTCTCCTGGTTGATCTTGGTGAACTTGTGTGTCTTTTCATCCAGGATTTTCTCCGCGATGTTCTCAAACTCCAGGTTGAACTGCTTGCGCAGGTTCTCCATCTCGCTCTTTTGCGTCTCCAGCTTCTCCTTCAGTGCGTTGAGGTCGGCCGTCGAGGCGGCCAGCAAGCGATTGGCCTCGTTATACCGCTCGTTTGTCGATTTCAATTCCTGCTTGTAGTTGTCGATCTCCTCCAGCTGCTTCTGTATGGTCTGGTGGGCCACGTCGAGACGGGCAACGGTGCCGGTGAGCTCTCGCTCAAGATTCTGGATTTCATTTTGCAGTTGCGTCGTTTTCTCCAGATGGGTAGAGATCTCACTTCTCAAATCTGCCTCGTTCTCCTGCACTGTTCTCAGTTTCTCCTGGGCAACCACCAGTTCGGTGAGCAGAGAGGCATTCCTCTCATTCACGGTTTCCAGTTCCTTTCTTGAAACCGTTTTCGATCTGACGGAGAGGGTGGCCATTATCCAGGCAACTGTTCCGCCGACGACAAAACCTATGAGCAGACCGGTTATCTCCATTTGTTGTTACAGTTCGGGATTTCGAAGGATATGTCCCATCTTCTTTTTCTTGGTCTCCATGTAGAAATGGTTATACTTGTTGGGGGTGATTTCAATCGGCACATTCTCCACCACCTCCAGTCCATATGATTCCAGTCCGATCCGTTTGACCGGATTGTTGGTCATCAATCGCATCTTGGTGACACCCAGGTTCCGGAGTATTTGTGCTCCTACGCCGTAATCCCGTTCATCTGCCTTATATCCCAGATGGAGGTTGGCGTCGACCGTATCGAGTCCCTCCTCCTGCAGCTTGTATGCCGAGGCTTTGGCCATGAGTCCGATTCCGCGCCCTTCCTGGTTGAGGTATACCAACACACCCTTGCCCTCCTGTTCGATCATCTGCAATGCCTTATGGAGTTGCTCTCCACATTCGCAGCGCATGGAGCCGAAAATGTCGCCAGTTGCACAGGAGGAGTGTACGCGGACCAGAATCGGTTCGTCCTTCTGCCATTCTCCCTTGATAATTGCCACATGGTCCAGTCCGTTCGACTTCTGCCGGAAAGGCACCATATGGAAATCGCCATAGAGGGTGGGCAGGTGAACCTCCTCGCCCCGGTCGACGAGCGACTCCGTTTTCAGGCGGTACTTGATCAGGTCGGCCACCGATATGATCTTCAGGTTGAACTCCTCAGCCATCTTCATCAGTTCAGGCAGCCGGGCCATCTCACCATCCTCCTTTTTTATCTCGGCCAGCGCGCCGGCGGGATAGAGACCTGCCAGACGGGCCAGGTCGATTGTAGCTTCCGTGTGCCCTGCCCGGCGGATAACCCCTTTGCTCATGGCTCGCAACGGAAAAATGTGACCAGGCCGTCCGAAATCTTCGGGCTTGGTCTCACTGCGTGTCAGCGCCAGGATGGTTTGTGCCCGGTCGTAGGCTGAAATTCCTGTCGTGCAGCCGTGGGTGAGCAGATCGATGGAGACCGTGAACGGTGTGGAGTGGATGGATGTGTTGTGGGTGACCATCATCGGTAGCTCCAGCTCTTCGGCACGTTCCTTGGTAATTGGCGCACAGATGAGTCCCCGGGCATGCGTCTCCATGAAGTTCACCTTCTCCGGAGTAATGCATTCGGCAGCGATGACCAGATCCCCTTCGTTCTCGCGGTCTTCATCGTCGACCACGATTACAAAGTTTCCTTTTTTAATCTCCTCGATAGCTTCCTCTATCGTGTTTAGCTTGAATTCTTTCATTTTATCTTATTTATATAGCCATTTTTTGTTTCAGGCTATTCAGGATTTCATTATAATCGTTGTTTAACTTCAATATGGCGTTCAGATCCCTGTTGATCCGCCTCTCGAAAGGCCCGGAGATCAGCTTCACTATCACTCCAAGGGGGAAGAGATACATGCAGAGTTTCGCCGGTGTCGATCCCGCATGGAATGGCCGGACATACTTGATCAGCACTGGGTACTCTTTTGCCTTCTCAATGATCATTGGGTTGCGCGAGTTGGATAACTGGTTGAGAATGTGCTCCATCCTGTTTCTGATCGAGGCCAATCCCAGATCATAGCCGTTGTCGGTCCAGTAGCTCTTGTATCCCAGTCTGCCGTATCGTTGCAGATGAAGGGTCACCTCTTCGGTCAGTTCGCCGATCGACCGATATATCGCATCGTAATCCGGCTCCTCGATGACAACCTCCTTTATCGTGTAGTTTCTTTTCTCGCGAATGAAGAAAAGCTTTCTGAAGAAGTTCGTATAGGTATCGGTGCTCATGATTACCGAGTCGGTCATTGCCTTGTAGGTCAGGAATATCCCCAGCGGGAGCAGGATCATCGAACTGAACCACATGCCGATCCAGTGATCCCACACCCCGTCACGTGCCATCTTGTACCCGACGTTGTTGAGGATGTAGTAGATGATAAAGAGAATTACCGAGATCACGATGGGAGTTCCCAGCCCCCCCTTGCGCACGATGGAACCCAGCGGTGCCCCGATAAAGAAGAAGATGAAGCAGGCGAACGATACTGTAAACTTGGTATGCCACTCGATCCATTGCCGGTTGATGTTGCGTTGTGTGGTAGTCTTGGTCATCGATCGGAACATGTAATCGTTCCCGTTATTCTCGGCCTTCGCGTATGCACTTTGCAGGATGGATGTCCTGGTCTGAATATCTTTTGATGCGAGCAGGGTATCCAGATCGGTTTTCTCGGGAAGAGCCGCATGCTGGATGATGGAGTCGCGTTTGTTTGGCGGATAGCTGTTTCGGAAAGAGAGATAGGTGTATTGTTTCATCACCTTCCGGTCCGCAATATTCACACTGTCGATAAACTGCTCCATGGAATCGATCGAGGCCCTCAGCTGGGTAATGTTCTTCGATACATAGTTGCTCGACGAACTCTCCTGCAGGACACTCTCCTCCAGACGGTTGAAATTGTCGTCGTACGGAATGGTCATTGTCTTGGTGACAAAACTTTCGCGGGCGTAGGGAATAAACTCCTGGGAGAAGTTCATGTTCTCTGTTCCCTGGGTAAAGTTTTGAAACTGCTGCCCGTGATGCATCGTGAAGACCAACGACAGCTTGTCCTGCGACATGCGCATCTCGGCCGAATCGCAGATGATGACAGCCATATTCTGGAATCCGTTGCTGACATCGTAGATGGAGACACCGTGAAGCATTCCGGTTTTCCTGTCTTTCTTTTCCACATAGAGGTTGTAGCCTCCTATCTCCTTGTAGAAAACTCCTTCGGGAATATCGAGTTCGGGTGACTTCTGCCGGATGGAGATCAAGAGCGAGTAAAATTTGGGCTGGATCTTCGGCATGGCGTTATTCTGGAAGAAGAAGGTGCCTATGCAGATCATGACGATCAGGACAATGAGCGGGACCATAGCCTTGATAAGGGAGATCCCGGCCGATTTAATGGCCAGCAGCTCCAGGTTTTCTCCCAGGTTCCCGAACATCATCAGCGAAGCCAGCAAGATGGAAAGAGGCAGTGCCAGGGGGATCAGCTGGAGCGCAGCGTAAAGGAACATCTCGCCGAGCACGTTCAACCCCAGTCCCTTGCCCACCATATCTTCGACGTATTTCCACAGGAACTGCATCAACACCAGGAAGAGGCATATGGCAAACGTCATCAGAAACAGGGGGATATAGGTTTTTAATAGATAGCCGTAAAGTTTTTTTATGTGGAAGTTCCCTCTCATCCGTTAAAAAAGATCCCTTTTCTAAAATTTGATACAAAGATATAATAAATTCCTGTGGCGAAAACTGTTTTAAGATTTAAGAAAACAAAAAGAACAACCGGCTTCACATTCGGCTGTTCTTCCCTATTTTACCTGCATGAGACCCTTTACAACACTCCAAGCTGTCTTTTCATGTTTTCGATCTGCGTTTCCCACAAGGTTATGGCGTCGCCCTTCTCGTCCGGTTCGGCAAAGTCGGTGATCTGCAGGGCAATTTCATTAGATAATTCCAGTTTATGGAGCTGAAACTCAAAATATACATTCTCCTGCTCTTCATCCAACCAGCGGAAACGGATACTCTGGTTGGGTTTTTGACTGATGATCTCGGCCTGGTTTTGCGATTTACCCCAGACGAAGGTGTAAATGTTCTCCTCCTCGCTTATCGAAACTTCATCGGCGAACCATTCAGATAAACCGTCGATATGGCTGATCATTCTCCACAAACTAGCTTGTGTGGCACTTCCCATTAAAAACTCAATATGAAACTTCTCCTTAAGCATAACTGCTCGCAATAAATTGGGCTCAATATACAACTTTTTTTCCATACAGCGGCATATTGCGGCAGTTTTTTGTGCCTCCGAATCATCTCGTTACAGTGCGAAAAAAAGACTGTTTCCGTCTCCAGAACGGTGGATCCAAGGTCATCCATTTTGCTTCCGCCGGTCGCTCCCGGGAGTTGCGGCTCCCGGGAGAGGCAGGAGATTATTCCGATTCAGTAATGACAATATCGCTCGGTATTTCAAATTTCTCTTGCGGAGGTGCCACCTCTTCCACCGATATAACTTCCGAAGAGGTGGCTATGCCCATCGTCTCACCCTCCATCTTCATCATCACGTTGCCCCACATCACATATTCCACTTCCGTTCCCTTATCGCTCCTTATGCGCATCTTGCGGCATTTATAGCCCAGAAATTCCACCTCTCCGAGATCTTCCATCTTCATCTTTCCCAGCAACTCGTCTGTCAAGCTCTCGACATCCACCCCCAGCGGATTGATTGCCCGGGTCTGCTTATAATGTTCACCGCTCTTCTTGTCCAGGTCGATTTTCCAGTGATCGTCCCCTTTGATGATCTCCAGCGTGTGGGAGGAGTAATCCTCTCCCATCACCTCCATCGGTACTGTTGTCTCGATTGCCTCCCACTCGCCCCACTTATCGAAATAGGTGACGATCTCCATCTTCATGCCCATTGCCTTGGAAGTGGAGCGTATGATTCCCTGCTCGATGGGGTATCTTCTCTTGCCAGCATCCGCTTGCAGCTCTTTTACCGATAACTTTTCTTCTCCGGTATCTTGCCCCCTCTTCTCTCCTGAGCAGCCGCCCAGAAGCAGGGCCAACAATAAAATGGATATTACCTTTTTCATGATTGTCACTCTTTTACAATTCTACTTTTCAGTGATTTATATTTCATGCTTTCTCTGGCAAGCGAGACCAGCTTCTCGACTACCATCTGCGGAACCGCAATGTCATCGCCCTCCGCCTCCAGGGTGAAGAAGATATCCTCCACCCGTCCCGTGTAGTAGCTGGAGTAACGCACCATCTCTTTTCCGTCCCATTCCGCAGTATACCTGTAGCTTCCGCCGGCACCCCACTCCCGGATCCTGATATCCGACAGCTTCCCGTCATGATTTGGATGGATCCTTTTTTTTATCTTTTCGAGCTTCATGGACAATACCATGCTCTCCATTTCTGTCCGGGCTTTAACCTCTTCGTCGCCGCTTTCCGAATTATAGATATTGAGCGAGACGGTAAAGTTGTACCCCTTGCCGTCATTTCTACCGGTCAACGTATCAAAATTGATAGAGGCAAAAAGGGGATAGAGAATGCAGCTCGCCCTGCCTACCGTGCGACACCCTTCCGGTAGAATATTCAGTAACTCCGACGGCACTTCGAATACCAAAACCGATCCATCCCCTAACTTATGCTGTTCAATCAGATTGACTGCATCTCGAACACCGCCAAGCATCTGCTGCACCATTTGGGCTTGGCTCAACTGATCCTCCAGGGTGTTCAGATCCTGATGAGGCAGCTTGGAATCGTCCGGGACAACAGCCCTGATTGTATCCAGGAGATTCGTTGCAAACGTACAGGAGAGGATCAGCTGACAGAGAGTCAATATCACAAATCTTCTCATGATGATTTTTTTTACAGTTTCACAAACTCTACCCTGCGATTCAACGCTTTGTTGGCCGGAGTATCATTAGGTGCCACGGGAGAGGTTTCACCCGCTCCATCGGTCTCCATGCGAGATGCATCGATACCGAACCGGGTTACCAGTTCATTCTTTACCGATTCTGCACGACGTTGAGAGAGTTCCAGATTTTTGGCATCATCGCCATCACTGTCGGTATGACCCACAATCTTTACCCTTACCGATTCATTCTCCTTCAGTACTTCGGCAATGTTTTTCAGGGTGCCGAACGATTCGGCTTTCACCTCGGCCTTGTTCACATCGAATGTGATGCCGTAGGTAATCAGTCTCCCTTCGGTGATCAGCTTGCTGCGGGTGTCGGGCGACGCCGTGGTGATCTTGATATTCGACACGAGAGGGGCGCTGTGGCGGTCCCATCCCGAGAAGCGGATACGGTTGAACTTCACGTCGGGATAGATATTGGTCGGCATGTCCAGTACCTTTGCATTCTGGTGATAGATACGTACCCGCCGTTTCTGTATCCAGATGATTACATGGTTCTCCTGCTCGCGGATCACCGGATTCCGGGTTGCACTGCCTGTAATCCAATCCTCCGAATCCTTGTAGCCATTCGTCTCCCACCGGTCGTGACTGGCAACGATGTGTAGTCCCGCCACACCGGGAAATAGACCATCGTTCATCTCCTTCGGTTTTCCCTCTTCATCCTGGTAGAGCGTGAACTGGATTCCATGACCAAACTCCTCATCGGGAATGATGTCGAACTCCACGATGAAATTGTCGGGAAAATCGATCTGACGGGTGTAACAGTAGCAGGCATTATCCCCGTTCAAGTGAAACCACTTTCCCGGAGCGATATTGACCGTCTTCACTTCACCACTGCCGTCTGTCGTCCACAGTGCCGGAAAATCACCAATGGCGTCCTGCGAGAAATCCTCGAAATAGAGGATCTTGTCGCCCGGGACGAAGTCGTACTGGCTGGTGCTGACCAGCTTTTGCGAGGCTGTCTGCCTTGCCTTCCCGGTCGTCTCCTCCCGGCTCGCTTCCTCCTCCATGTCAGCCTCTTCCTCTGTTACCTCTCTTCTTGTCACTGACTCCTCGGCTTTATTCAGCGTTTTTTCGGTCACCTCTTCCGCTTTCTGTTCCACACGTCGCTCTACTGTATTCTTTGCAGCCTCTTTTGCCGCGTTGCCCAGCTTGTTCAGCCAACTTTGCGCATCTGCCCCGGCAATGAACAGCAGGCAAAAACTTAAAAGGATAATGATCTTTTTCATCTCACTACGTTTAATTAAAAAATGAGTCCTGAAGTTGAAAGGATCAATGCGCCCATGACTGTGGAGAGGATGGCCGAGACCACTATCACACAGAGCAGGCTCACGATGAAATAGGTGCTCTTTTTCTCTTCCGGCGTACTCATCATGGGTACAAGGCCCAGATAAAGCAGGTATAGACCGTAAAGTCCGCACAATGCCGCAACAACCGACAGGTTGGGTAGCAGCAGGAGTATCCCGGCCACGCACATTGGCGTGTAGGAATAGGCTACCAGTGAGAATGACCTGTCGAAATTGTTCGTAGAACCAAATTTATCGGCAAGGTTAGCGATGATCCAGGCCGATAGGTAAGCTCCGCCCAATGTGGAGACGAGCGATGTTACCGCGTGCCGGATGCCCAATCCGATAAAACTCGAGTGAAGACCCATCAGGTTGAATCTGAAGAGTCCGAATCCAATGAATCCCGCAATGGCCGGGATAAGTGCCAGGGGGATCAGGTAGGAGACCAATACTTTTGAGTGTGTGTCGTTTTTCTCCGATATTACTTCCCATTCTGTTTTGGGATTCAACAAAATGTTTTTTACTTTGCTTATGATTTCCATAAAACACTGATTTTAATTTTGTTTGTTCATTGACTGTTTTTCCAGTAGATCTTTATTTCCGGTTCATCGAATACAAAATTAGGGGTTGAAAAAGGGTGAAAATAGACCCAAAAGGGAGTTTTTTAATGCTGTGGATGAATTTAACTTTGTCCTGAAATGACCATCCTGGTTTGCCGGGGCAACGCTGTGATATTAATAATTATAACGTTAAGTAAAATGGGGACTTTCATTAGGAGTAGAGGCTTGATCGTCCTGTTTCTCGGGTTGTTCATGCGATCTCTCTGCGGAACAGCCCAGAGTCTGGATAGCCTAGAGAACCTGTTGAGTGGAAACAGCCTCTCGTCGGAGGAGTACCTGACGGTATGCGATGATTTGAGTTGGGGTTATCTCGACCACGATTTCGGAAAATCAAGACAGTATGCCCTGTTGGGTATCGAGCGGGCAAAATCGGACAAGAATCCGCTCATGGAGGCAAGACTTTACCGGAATCTGGGTGTGGCCTACTACATGAATAGCCAGATGGATACGGCCCTGGCATACCTGAACCGGTCGCTCGAGAAAGCGGTCCACCTCAATGATGAGCAGCTGGAGGCTGCTGTTTACAGTGCCATCGGTAACCTGCACAATGTGTCGGGTGATTACAAAGAGGCACTGACCTATTACCTGAAGGCACTCCCCATATTCGAGAGGTACAATAACAAGGACCGGATCCGGTCGCTACTTGGAAACATTGCAACCCTTTACTTCAGCCTGATCAATCTGAACCAGGCCGAGAAGTATTATATGGAACTCGAAAAGGCGAGCGAGGAGGCCAACGATCTATACAATATAGGTCGTGCATATGAGGGATTCAGCAAGATTGCGCTGAAGCGGAATGATTTTAGGTCTTCGCTGGAATATTCGGAAAAGGCGGCCGAAATATTTCACAAGGGAGGTTACAAGTCATCGGAGGCGATTGCACTTCAAGGGATAGCCATGGTCTACTACCTCGATTTCAAGGATTATGCCAAGGCGAAGGAGTATGCGCTGAAAGCGTTGAAGTTGACACAGGAGATCGGTTACGGTGCCGATATTGTCGGTTCGTTGAATATCTTGTCGAATATCTATTTTAACGAAAAAGATTATGTAAACTGTTTGAATTCGGCACGGGAGGCGATAGCCACCGACACTACGGATGCCAACGTGACCACCAATCTTTATGCAAACATGGTTCGGGCCGGCATATTTCTGAACAATCACCAGGAGACGCTGGAGTATTTCGACAAGTACCGCAGGCTCATCGATATCCGCTCTTCGACAGAGTTCGAACGGGCGATGGCTGAATTGGAGAAAAAGTATCAAACCGAAAAGAAGGAGCTCCGCATACGGAACCTGGAGAAGGAGAAGCGGCTCCATTTTATTATCTATCTGGTGAGTACTTTTGGTCTTTTTCTCTTCCTGCTGGTACTCTATTTGCGTACCAAGACGATAAAGGCCAACGAGGAGTTGAACCGGCAGAAGATTATTCAACTGGAACAGGAGAAGCAGCTCATTGCGGCCCAGGCTGTGATGAGTGGTGAGACTGCCGAGCGCACACGACTTGCCCGTGACCTTCACGATGGCCTGGGTGGAATGCTCTCGGCTGTGAAATTAAACCTATTTGATATGAAACAGAATGTAATCATTGAAGAGGAGGATGTGGCACGGTTCAATAAGGTGATGGAGATGTTGGACGCTTCGATCAGGGAACTTCGGCGTGTGGCACACAACATGATGCCCGAAACACTTTCCCGTTACGGTTTGAAGAGTGCCCTGAACGATTTCTGCAATAACTTCAGAAATGTGAAGTTCCATTACTTTGGAACAGAGCAACGGCTTGAAAAGAAGATAGAGACGGTGATTTACCGTGCTGCGACGGAGTTGATAAACAACGCATTGAAACATTCCGGTGCTGAAACTGTCAATGTCCAGTTGGTGTGCGGACCCGACCTGATTTCGCTCAACGTCCAGGACGACGGCAAGGGATTTGATACTGCTGCCGAAACATCCGGGGCGGGGCTGGACAATATCCGTACTCGTGTGGCCGCAGTAAACGGCTCCATGAATATCCACTCTGCACCGGGTGAAGGAACCGAAGTGGATGTGGAAATAAAGATCTTGTAAGATGATAACCGTTCATATCGTTGATGACCACAAGATCCTGGTGGAAGGATTGAAAAAACTGATCGACAGTTCCGGCTTTGCCACTACTGTTGATCTGAGTTATACCGGAGCTGAATGCCTCTGGAAACTGGGATTTAACCAGCCTCAGGTGCTCCTGCTCGATATCAATCTGCCCGATTGTAGTGGCATTGAACTCTGCAAAACGATAAAAAACAGATTCCCGGGGGTGAAGATAGTGGCACTTACCAGTTATTCCGAATACACCATTGTGAGGCAGATGCTTGAAAACGGAGCTTCGGGCTATGTCATTAAAAATGCCATGCCCGAAGAGATCCTGTTGGGTATCCAGACCGTTGCAGACGACAAGACCTTCTTGTGCGAGGAGATCGACTGCCTGATGAGCAAAAGATCCCTTGAGCAGATCTGGCTGACCCCGCGTGAGAGAGCACTACTGAGACTTATCGTGGATGGATATACCAATCCCGAGATTGCGGAAAAGATGTTTCTCTCCGTGGAAACCATCAACAATTACCGCAAGAAGCTCCTGTGCAAGCTCAACGCCCGCAATACGGCGGTTCTGGTACGTGTAGCGCTGGAGCGGAAACTGGTGTGACTGTCCCGTTACCCTTCGATGTTGTCGCGTAATGGCTTGTATTCTACAAATGCCTCAATCGCTTCGTATGAAGCCAGTCCCAGTTTGTCGTACATGTTGGCCGTGGCCCGGTTGCGCTCTTCGGAACGTTGCCAGAATAACCGCTCATCATCACCGAGGAAAGGTGCGCTCTCCATTTGTGACTGGTGACGCAGGATGGCGTTTCTCTTTTGACGAAGCTCTTCGGGAGAGATCGGTACAGCCATTTCGATGTGGTCGATTTCCCATTCCATCCAGGCACCACGGTACATCCAGATACGGCAATCCTTGAACCAGTCGTCATCTTTCATCAGGTCTATTGCGGCCAGGATGGCATCGAGACACACTTTGTGGGTCCCGTGCGGATCGGCGAGGTCGCCAGCAACGTATATCTGGTGGGGTTTGATGCTTTCAATGAAGTTCTTGACAATCACCACATCCTTCTCCGAGATGGGATCTTTCTTCACCTTTCCGGTTTCGTAGAACGGCAGGTCGAGGAAGTGGACATGGCTGTGAGGCAGCCCCACATATCTGTCGGCCGAACGGGCCTCTTCCCTGCGGATCCGTCCCTTCAGGAATCGAACTTCAGGAATATCCACATCGTCCGAACCCTTTTCATGGAAAAGGTGATGCAGTATGCTGGATAATTTATCCAGGGCGGCCTTGTTGTCAGGGTCGTACTCCCTGATGAGGTGTTTGAATATCGACAGGTAACGGATCACCTCCTCGTCGCCCACGGCAATATTACCTGAAGTCTGATAGGCTACATGCACATCGTGTCCCTGGTTCACCAGGCGTTGGAAGGTGCCACCCATGGAGATCACGTCGTCGTCGGGGTGGGGGCTGAAGATGATTACACGCTTGGGATAGGGTTTTGCCCTTTCGGGACGGTTGGAGTCGTCGGCATTTGGTTTCCCGCCTGGCCATCCGGTGATGGTGTGCTGTAGGTCGTTGAAAATCTTGATATTGACATTATATGCTGAACCGTAAAGGGTAATGAGCTCGCTCAGTCCGTAATCGTTGTAGTCCTTGTTGGTCAGTTTCAGTATAGGCTTGTTCACAATGCCGCACAACCAGACGATTGCCCTGCGGATAAGCTTGCTGGTCCATTCACAGTTGGTGACGAGCCAGGGTTGGCTGATGCGCGTCAGGTTGCTTGCGGCTGCCAGGTCGATATAGACATCTGCATCGGGATGTGTCTGCAGTACCGATGCGGGAGCCGATTCAGTGACGCTTCCTTCTACCATCTGCTTGATGCTTTCGGCCTTCTGTTCGCCCCATGCAATTAGTGTGATCCGTTTTGCACGCATCATGTCGGCTATACCCATGGTGATGGCACTGACAGGCACCTTGTCCAGCGATTCATAGCTGGATGCAATATCGCGGCGTGAATCTCCGTCGAGCACCACAAGGCGCGTCTGTGAGTGAAGGTTGCTCCCCGGCATGTTAAAGCCGATATTTCCCTTGCTGCCCAGTCCCAGCAGCAGGTAGTCCAACCCTCCCAATTGATGCAGCGCCTCTTCATACTCCTCACATTTTTCAGCGATAAGATCCTTCTCGATATCGGCATCAATCGAGTAGATGTTGTCGGGATCAATATCGATGTGATTCAGGAAGCTATCCTTGATGAACTGCAGATTGGTCAGGGCGGGTTCGGTAACCGGATAGAACTCGTAGATATTGAATACGACCAGATTACTGAAACTGACACCCTCCTCCTTGTGCATCCTGATCAGTTCCTCATACACCTGGATGGGAGAAGATCCACCCGATACGCCAAGGATAAACTTCTTACCCTCTTTCTGATGTTTTAGCATCAGCTTTGCAATATTGGCTGCAATTTTTCTTGCTGCACGATCCGACTTTTCATAGATGTGAACCGGAATCTTTTCGAAGCGGCTGAGCGTATATTCTTCAAAATCGTTTTCAGGCCTGTAATACCTTTGAGGTATTCGATCAAGTGTGATGTAAGAGCTTAAATCTAATCGCATGACATGATTTTTAAAAAAATGTTTCTCGTACAAAAATAGCCATATTTGAGTTATTATTGAAAAATATTTAATAAATATTGATCAATAAATAATAAAATAAATTTATCAACTGCCCAGTTCTCTCTTCCTGTCCAAATATTTGACCACGTTGGAGTAGATCAGCAGGGCGATTGCCGATACAGCTCCGATTCCCACGAAAACATACCAGATGTAGTGTGCATGAGCAGTTGCCGCAGTATAGGCAGCCTGGTCGAGTAGACCCTCTGAGTCGGTAAATAGGCGCGGGTCGGGACAATATTTTTCCAGCAGGAAACCTGAAATTCCGAAGGCAAACAGGTATGAGAAGAAGGAATGGAGATGGCTGAAGCCCAGATAGAGCCCCTCCTCCCCTTTAGGTGCCTGCAGCGAGAAGTACTCCAGATAACGGGGCGAGATGAAACATTCGGCCAGTGCCTGCATGGCGATTCCAATAATCATCATGAATGCCACGGGATGCAAATTGAGGATGTACGCTTCACCGATGTGATTGCCGAACGACATGACCAAGGCCGAGATCGGGATGATGAACATCCCGATCATCATGGAGGTGATGGCACTCCTCTTCTTCATCAGCGAAGTGATAAAGTTGACACAGATAAATACCACCAGCGGATTCACATTGGCGTACCACCCTGGCGTGGCGCCATCACCCACCAGTCGGATGACATATTTAGGCATGGTGGAGTACATCTGGCTCTGGATCATCCAGAAGCCGCTGATGATCAGCAACAGGATCATCAGTCTCCCGTTTGTGAGCACTTTTCCCAACGAAAGCAACAGCTCCTGCATCCTTTTCCCCTGCCCTTCGGTGTGGGCCGATCTGTAGAAGAAGAAAACGGCGATCAGGGCCAGGAAAGTCATGGTGGCGGAAAAGAAGTTGAGGTAGACCAGACCTTCATCTCCCATGCTTTTACGTAGCGGGTCGACAACAGTTTTACCGAGGAACGCTCCGATATTCACCATCATGTAGAATATGGCATATCCGCGGGCACGGGTCTCGGTGGTGGTTTCGCGGGCTACGGTTCCAGATATCACCGCTTTTATGAAGGCTCCGCCAATCACTATAAAGACAAGAATCGGGATTATCGACCATTGGTAAATGCTGCCGATCAATCCAGTATAAGTAGTGGTCATGCTGTAATTCACCAGACCTGCACTCTGCAGGATCGTGGGGATCAGGCCCAGTCCTCCGTACCCGATAGTTAGCAGGGCGAAAGCCAGGATGATGGAGTTGCGGAATCCCATCTTGTCGGCAATGGCACCGGTAAAGGTAGGAAGCAGATAGAGGAGGGCTGAATAGATACCGGAAATGATACCGGCCTGCACGTCGGTGAAACCCCAGACATTGGAGAGGTAGAGGGTGATTACAATAAATACTGCGTAGAAAGCCAGACGTTCGAGGAGTTCTACGAAGTTGGCTACCCAGAAAGGCTTTGAAAATTTTATCATGATGCTTTTGTTTTCCGATTATTTATGCTCAAAAGTAATTTTTTTGCGCAAAGATATAACAATTTTAATCCAAATCAACTACCGTGATGCCCGCGCCGCCAAATTGGACATGCTCATCCTGGAAGTGGGAGACACCCTGCACGGTTTTCAAGTAGTCCCGGATGATTTGCCGCAATGCACCGGTACCTGTACCGTGAAGGATGCGCACCCGTGAAACATTCAACTGGATAGCATCGTCGATAAAGTACATTACAGCCTGCAATGCTTCGTCACCGCGCATGCCGCGCACGTCGATATCCTGCCGGAATGAGAGTTTGCGTTCGTGCAGCAGGTCGCGGGTGTTGGACGACTTTTGCTCCCTGGCCTGCTGACTCCCTTTTGCTCTCTCCAGTTTTTCCAGGTCGACCGTCGACTTTATCACTCCGAAAGCTACCGTGGCCCTTTTCCCCTGTATCTCCAGGACCTCCCCGGCGACTGTCTGTCCCTTCATCCGGACAGTATCGCCTACTGCAATCGCCCTCTTTGGAGTGGCCGGCTGGTGTGGGGTGACTGGCTTTTGTCTGCTCTTCTTTTGCAACGGTTTCAGGTCATGATGCGCTTCGGAGAGATCGGTTATGCTCTCCTTGAATTCGGTGAGCGACTTGCGGACCAGCTTGGTTCTCTCCTTGTCGGCCTGAGCCTCCCTGATCTGGCGGATGGTGCTTTCAATCTTTGCATTGCTTTCCGCTATCAACTGTTCGGCTTGCAATTTCGCCTGGGCCAATATCTCCTTCCTTTTCCGGTCGATCTCCTCCAGTTCCGATTGATACTTTTCCGAGATCTCGTTAAGCCGGTTGCGCTCGCGCCTCACCTCCTCACGTTTACGCTCCCAGTATCGCCGGTCGCGTGAAATATCCTGCAGGTATTTGTCCATGTTGATATAGTCGCTACCCACAATTTCTGAAGCTTGGGCAATCACGTCGTCGGGCAGTCCGATCTTCCGGGCAATCTCAACGGCAAAGGAGCTCCCCGGGTTTCCGATGGAGAGCTGGAACAGGGGTTGCATTTCGTGCCGGTCGTACAGCATGGCGCCGTTGATGACCCCCTCGTTCTCGTTGGCAAAATGTTTCAGGTTCTGGTAGTGGGTGGTGATGACACCAAAGGCGTTCTTCCGGTTGAACCTGTCGAGCAACGATTCGGCAAGGGCGGCACCGATCTGCGGCTCGGTGCCGCTGCCAAACTCGTCGATAAGCAGCAAGGAGCGGTGAGTGCAGTTCTTCAGAAAGAACTTCATGTTCTGAAGATGAGAGCTGTAGGTGGAGAGGTCGTTTTCGATCGACTGCTCATCGCCGATATCGATAAAGATGTCGTTGAAGAGTCCCATCCGGGAGTTTTCACGTAAGGGAACCAGCAAACCGCATTGAACCATGTATTGCAGGAGGCCGACGGTTTTCAGGCAGACCGATTTTCCCCCGGCATTGGGTCCCGATATCACCAGGATCCGGTTGTTCCCCTCCAGGGTTATGTCCAGCGGAACCACCTTGCGGTTCTGTTTTTGCAGTGCCAGAAACAGCAGCGGATGAACCGCCTCAACCCAATCGATAACGAGTCTATCCTCGAAATTGGGTTTCAATCCATTTATCTGGAGGGCAAACCTGGCTTTGGCACGGATGAAATCGATCTGGGCCAGGAAATCGTAGGAGCGTAGCAGATCGGGTAGAAGTGGCCGGATGTATTCGGTAAACTCGGTAAGGATCCGGATGATTTCGCGGCGCTCTTCACTTTCCAGCTCCCGAATACGGTTGTTGGCTTCAACCACCTCCGAGGGTTCAATATAGACGGTTCTTCCCGATGCCGACTCGTCGTGGACGATCCCCCTGATCTTTCTCTTGAAAGCGGGATTGACAGGAATAACCAACCTGCCGTCACGCATGCTGGGAGTGATGTCCTTGTCCACAAAACCTTCGGCTTGAGCCTTGCGCAATATCGAATTGAGGCTTCGCGAGATACCGTTCAGCGTTGAGGTGATCTCCCGGCGGATGGTACTCAGTTGTGGGGAAGCATGATCCCTGATCTGGCCGAACTCATCGATGATCCGTTCGGCCCTCCGGTTTATCTCGGGCGAAACGAACACATCCTTTGCCAGCGATGTCAGGTGAGGATAACGCTTTGTCTCCTCCTCTCCACGCTTGAAGAAAGTTACGATGGAAGAGATCGTCTGGAGTGATTTGTGGAGTTCCGACAATGCGTTCTGGTCCATCCACGATCCTGCAACGCGTATGCGGTGGAGAACGGGACGTACATCATAAAAGTTGTCGGCGGGAAAGTTCTCCTCTTCCTGCAGGATATGTACAAACTCATCGGTTTGTGACAGCTGGAGATCGATCTCTTCGAAAGAGGAGGAGAATTGCATCTTCTCTACCTTCTCTCTTCCCAGTGGACTGAGACAGTGGTTTGCCACCAACTGCCTTATTTTGAAAAACTCTATTTTTTGTTCGAAATTATCGGGATAAATCACTGTTTGCCTTGAAATTGGTTTTGCGATTTCAGATTTGGTGCAAAATTACGCTTTTTAGCCGATATCTCTACTATCCTGTCGGGGAGAAATCAGATTTTTGCCGCTCTGCCGGAATTTGTTATGGAGATTGAAGAGAATAAAAGAGATTTTTTTACGGTTTTATCGTTTTGGGGTTGCAAAATTAAAATATTTGAGCTACTTTTGCACCTCGAAATCGGGACTCAATTCCCCTTTGACATGTTGGCGAGATAGCTCAGTTGGTTAGAGCGCATGATTCATAATCATGAGGTCCCGGGATCATGCCCCGGTCTCGCTACCCTGAAAATAAGGCACTTACAAACAAAATTGTAGGTGCCTTTTCTATTATGGGTAAACATAACACTTTTGCCAGGACCCCACGTGGGTGGATATCGGGCTTACTCCCTTGAAGCAAGATAAATAATCCAACTTTCTCAACCATCCGTCATGGCGAGATACAAAACAAAGAGCTTTCCCAGGTCCCGGATTGCAACGATTGATATTTGCGAGATCGGCAAAAGAAAACATCATGTGACCGGTCTGATTGAGCTTGATGTTTCGGGTTGAGTTCGATAGTGAAGAAGCCGGTTGTCATAGACGATAAGATAGAGGCCCGGGAGATCTTGAACATGTCGCTCCTTTTGGATCACGACGTGATTGACGGTGCTCCTATGGCCAGGTTCCTGAGCGAGCTCACAAGGAACATTGAGAGTGGTTTGAATCTGTAAAGAATGGGCCGTTCGGCTATGCCGTTCCAACTTTCATCAACCCTCTCCATTTGAAATATCCGAAAATGGAGATAATGGAGTAGACGGCAAAGAGCCCTCCCGTGTAATCGAGCTCCTTCCAGAAGTAAAGCCCGCAGGAGACAATGTTGACCAGAAACCATAACCACCACTGCTCGATATATTTATAGGCCAGCATCCACATGGCGATTATGCTTAAGGCTGTAGTAAATGAGTCTCCGTAGGGGACCGGGCTGTCTGTATAATTGACCAGGATAAAGGCGATCAGTGCAAAGATTGCTGTTCCAGCCAGGGTCAGGGGCAAGGCCAACCGGAGGGGAGTATGGGTAATCTTTCTCTCCCCCCCCTGTTTTTTCCGTGTTGTCCAGACCATCCATCCCCAGATGCTTGCAAAAAAGTAGTAGATGTTTATACACATGTCGGCGTAAAACTTGGCCTGGTAGAATATGACAATATAGACTACCGGCATAATGACGCCGAATAGCCAGAGCCAGCGGTTGGCCTTGTATTCGAGATAGAGATAGATGAGTCCGATTACGGCTCCAAAGAGTTCCAGGGCTTCCATTTTAAAAATTGATCGTTAGCCGTGCCATATAATTCCGGGTAGCCTGTGGATAATAGCCGATCCAGTGATGGAGGCTCCCATCCTGAAACGCATCGGTGGCTGCCCATCCGTTGGCAATATACTCCTTGTTGAAGAGGTTGTTGACGAACAGCTGCAGGGTAATCTTGCCGACAGCCGTTTTACCAAATGTGTATCCGGCCGATAGATTACTAACAAAGTAGCCGTCGATGGCCTTTGACTCGTCCGACGTATTGTCGAGGTACTGTTTGCCTGTATATCTTCCTAGCAGGTTGATATACAACGCCGGCAAGGGTTGATAGGTGACACTGCCCATTCCAGTCACGTCGGGCGAGAACGAAATGGTGGTGCTTTTTATCGACCGGGTGGTCTGTCCCACCCATTCATAGTTCTCAGCTGTATCGTACAGGTCGTAATAGGCGGTATAGTTGCTGATCCTGTTCCGGCTCAGGGTGATGTTTGCATCTACGCGAACCTTCTCGCCGGCCAACGGCACCGAAGTCTCCAGTTCCACACCTGTCCGGTAACTCTCCTTTACATTTTCCATCAGCTTGTAGCCCACATCGTTGAGTCGCCCGGTCTGTACCATCTGATTGTTGTAATCCATGTAGTAGAGGTTTGCTCCCAGGCTGGCTCCATTGTCGCTGGAGAACCGGTAGCCGATCTCATAATCTACCATGCGCTCCGGCTTGATGGGGTTTATGGCTCCCCCTTTTATGCCATCCTTCAGGTCGGCCCGGAGCGGTTCCCGTTGCCCCACCGCCACTGATGCGTAGAGCGTGTTCTGTTTGTCGGCCCGGTAGGAGATCCCCGCCTTGGGATTTAAAAAGGAGTAGTTAAATTGGCCGTTGAGCTCTTCCAGGTCGTCATCTATTCCGTTCAGGTCGTAATCGATATGCCTGTACTGGAGGTCGCCGAAAGCCGTGATTCTTTCGCTGAGCCAGTACTCAACTTTCGTAAACAGGTTGAATTCACTTTTTTGGCCAACATTCCGGTACCATTCGTAATTGTCGGGGATATTCTGGTTGAATTTTATCCAGGGCAGCTTGCCGTAGTGATCGCCATCGTAGTAGCTATACATCCCTCCCAGGGTCCAGGTAAGCCTGTTGGCGGTGTAGGTGAGGGCCATGTTGCCCACGTAAAAATCGTTGCGCATCAGTTTCTGACGGATCATCGGTGAACGTGAGTAGGTTATTCCGTTTACCGTCTGATCGGGCAGCCCGTAACTGGAGAACTTGTCGCCCCGCTTGAAGCCGCCATATGGATCTGAACGGTAATTTTCATAATAGCCAAACCCGTTGTTGTAACTCAGGTTGGCATTCAGCGACAGATGGTTGCTGATATTTCGTGAAAATAGCAGCTGCAGGATATGCGAGAAATAGTTGTCGGTTTCATTGTCGTAATAGTGGACATTATCCGCCTCGTCGAGATACTTGCCTGCCGGGTTGTATCTTCTTCCCTCCTTTTCGAGATCTTCGGGCGAGATACCTTCCCAGGTGATGCCGGTTCTTTGCCGCCCGTTGATATAGCCCAGCCTGATCAGCTGATTGTGGCTGTAGTGGGAGAGTGCCACATAGAGGTTGTTGTGGTCGACAAAGCCGTTGCGGATATATCCTTTGCCCGTGTTTCGCGAATAGCGGGCATCAATCGAAAGTCCGTTTTTCATCATACCGCTTCCGGCAGCAATGGTAGAGGAGAAGGTCTGGTAACTTCCCACTGCCGTGGATGCCTCACCGTACGGTTCTGGCTGGGCTCCCATGCTTTTTAGTGAGATGCTTGCCCCGAATGCGGCAGCACCGTTGGTTGAGGTTCCAACGCCCCGTTGCACCTGGATGCTCTGGAGGGAGGATGCCAGATCGGGCAGGTTCACCCAGTAGACCTCCTGGCTTTCGGGATTGTTCAAAGGCATTCCGTTTAGCGTGACGTTGATTCGGGTAGCATCAGTTCCCCGTATGCGCATGGAGCTATTGCCGACACCCAGTCCATCCTCGCTGAAAAAGACCAGCGATGGAATACTCTGCAGGATAGCCGGTATGTTTCGTGCGGCATTCTCTTTCCGGATTTCTGAACGGGAGATGTTGCTGTAGGCCATTGGTGTCGCTTTCCCCGCCCTGGTGGAGGAGACGACCACCTCCTCAAGATGAATGATCTTCAGACTGTCGGTCGGTTCGTTTGCATCGGCAAACAATGAAAGGTTCAGGGCCAGCAGCCCTGCAAGTAAAACTGCCTTTTTCATTTACAATAAAGTTTTTATGACGCTGAAACAGCCGTAAACTGTTTTACACGTCGGTTCAGTAAATTAAAAAAGGGGATTTTGAAAGACTTACCTAAAACAAAATCACGAAGCAACAATTACTGTTCGACTGCACGTATGGCGAATGCCGTGCTACTAGCCGCTGAATCTGACTGTATGTTGTTGTGATCTTTTTACTTCCCTACGCCGGCATTACCCGGATCAGGTATTTGGGTATGATCTCAGCCCGTTGTTATGTGGCACCCCTGTCTTTAGAGAACAAAGTTACTCTATTTTTGTTCACCGGACAATATAAACAGCATTTTTTAACATTGCTGCTGTAAAATTTTTGATGCAGTTGACGTTGATAGCTGTTTTATTTGTAATTTCGTTACCAGTTTCACCGTACTGTTGCGGTTTGATTCGAGAAGATCTATGAGCGAAGAAGATAAACTTGCAGCTGAAGAGCAGATGATTGAAAATGAGTTTCAGGCTCTCATTAACGATTATTTAAACTCGAACCACCGGCGTAAAGTGGAAGTGATTACCAAAGCCTTTAACATGGCGAAGGAAGCCCACAAAGGAGCACGCCGTCGTTCGGGAGAACCATATATCATGCATCCGTTGGCTGTGGCCCGGATTGTTTCGCGGGAGATGGGGCTGGGATCCACTTCCATTTCTGCTGCTTTGCTCCACGATGTGGTGGAGGACACTGAATACACGGTGGAGGATATCCAGGTGATTTTTGGTGAAAAGATCGCGCATATTGTCGACGGGCTGACCAAGATTTCACACGGCATGTTTGGCGAGAATGTCTCGGCGCAGGCGGAGAATTTCCGTAAGCTCCTGTTGACAATGTCGGAAGATATCCGGGTAATCCTGATAAAGATTGCCGACCGGCTTCACAACATGCGGACATTGTCGTCGATGACGCCAGCCAAACAGTTCAAGATAACGGGCGAAACGTTATATATTTATGCCCCCCTTGCACACCGCCTGGGACTCTTTGCCATCAAGACCGAACTGGAAGAGCTCTGTTTCAAGTATGAACATCCGGAAGTCTACGCCGAACTCTCGCAAAAAGTGGAGGAGACTGCCCGCGAGCGGGACCAGATCTACGGGAGCTTCGCCGAACCGGTGATCAAGGCGCTCGACAAGATGAACATCGAGTATGAGATGCGTGCCCGGGTGAAATCGCTCTATTCCATCTGGAAGAAGATGCAGGCCAAGGGGATCGATTTCAGTGAGGTGTACGATCTCTTTGCGGTACGGATCATCTTTGAGACCTATCCCGGCATGGACGAGAAAAAACAGTGCTGGGACATCTATTCGGCCATCACCGATATCTACAAACTGCGTCCCGACAGGATTCGCGACTGGGTAAGCCATCCCAAGGCGAACGGTTATCAGGCACTTCACTTGACGGTGATGGGACCTGACGGAAAGTGGATCGAAATCCAGATCCGCAGCAGGAGGATGGATGACATTGCTGAAAAGGGGTTTGCCGCCCACTGGAAGTACAAGGAGAACCGGATTGAAGAGGATAATGAACTGGACAAGTGGCTGAAAACCATACAGGAGGTATTGGCCAATCCCAATCCCAACGCCATCGATTTTCTGGATACCGTAAAAATGAACCTCTTTGCCTCGGAGATTTTTGTCTTTACACCGAAAGGAGAGATTAAAACACTCCCCTTGGGAGCTACAGCACTAGATTTTGCCTACACCATCCATACAAGGGTGGGCGACCACTGCCTGGGGGCAAAGGTGAACCATACGCTGGTTCCGCTCAGTGAAAAGTTGAAGAGCGGCGACCAGGTGGAGATCCTCACCTCCGAATCGCAACAACCGCAGCGTGAATGGCTCAATTATGTCACTACCGCCAAGGCCCGGACAAAGATCGAGGCAGCCCTGCGCAGACAGAGACGCAGGATATGCGAGAGCGGCCAGAAGATGCTGGAAGAGTTTGTCGGTGGCCCCGAGCAGCTGGACAATACCCTCTACAACAAAACCCTGAACTACTATAAAGTAGAAAAGAGGGAAGATCTGCACTATGGTTTGGGAAGCGGAGAACTGAAACTCCCCGATTCAATGGATAAACTGCTTAAACAGCGGGAGTCGGTCGAACCTAAGCAAGACAACCTGTTTGTCAGGTATATGAAGCAGGCAATGAGCGGATTCAAGAAGACATCCGAGGAAAACAAGGGTGCTGATGCAGAAGTTGCCGTCAGTCAGGTTAAACCGGGAGAGATAGATCGGAAGGCGGTATATAAGTTAAAGGAAGTAAACTTCAAGAAAAACTTCATTGTTGCCTCTTGCTGTAATCCCTTGCCCGGTGACGAAGTTTTCGGCTTTATCACCGACAAGAATGAGGTGGAGGTGCACAAACGCTCCTGCGAGACAGGTATCAAACTGAAATCGCGCTTCGGTGAAAGAATTGTTGCAACGGAATGGGGCGATTACAAGCAATACTCATTCCTTTCGTCGATTGTTTTTTCGGGTATCGACCGCATAGGTATCCTGAATACCATATTGTCAAAGTTGGCGGAGGAGATCGTAGTGAATATAAAAAGTGTGAATGTCACCTCAAAGGATGGTATTTTCGAAGGGGTATTCAATGTCCATGTTCACAGTGTGGAAGATGTGAATGTGTTGATTTCAAAGATAGCAAAAGTGGACGGCGTAACCACCGTCCACAGAGCCTTGATTTAAAAAAATATGTCTCTTTCTATCTTCGTCTCTTCCCTCCAAAAATCCTGCCGGTGATCTTTCTGGCTGCAAGGGCGAAAATGGCCGGTTTTGTAATTCTCCAGGCAATTCCCGTGATCAAGGGCAGGTTGGCGAGTGCCAGGTTCAAAAACGGGTTTCCGGGCCTTTTTGTCTTGAAGGGTTGAACGGAAGAGTGGGAACCGTATGAGAGGTTTTCCATCGTTTCGGCCAGCTTATTCTTGAGGCTGCCCGTTACGCCTTTGGTAAGCATCGATCCCCAGTTATCAGCCAGATACTGTAACTGGTACGACAGTCGTTGCCCCGATATTGCACGTTCTTCGCGCAATCTTTTCTTTTCCAGATGGAGTTCGTCGAGCGGAGTAAGCTTATTACTTTTCATCAGTTTTTTGTTGTGAATTTAACCTCTTCGTCTTCCTTACGTACCAGAAACCTGATTACAGAATTGATAATTGAGTTCTTCAGCGGCTTTTTTATCAGCAACAATACCAACGTAAAGGCGATGGCACCTAAAGTAACAATGCCAAAGCCTTTCCAGTTACTTTCAAAAACGTCAGCCAGATAAAATCCGAGAGTGAGAAGCGCCAAAGACAATATCAGAAAAGTGAAGCCGGCCAGAAAAAGAGTAATGGCAGTTGATGCTGCTCCCTTGCTCAACTTTTCGAAAGCCTCGAGTTTTACGATCTCAATCGTGTTGGTCACGTAACTCGTAACATCGCTTTTCATCTCCTCAAATAAGCCGGTAACCGTTTTGTCTTCCATCGAAGTTTGCTTTTAGGATAGTGATAGTTTATTCTCTGGCGTTTCAGTGTTTGGCCAGTTCCTTTTTTGCAATCTCTGCAATGTCGTCAATATCTTCCTTCAAATCGCTAACTTCGCTTTTTCCTTTATAAATAGCTGATTTTACATTGGCACGTACTTTATCGGCAAATGCATTGGCCTGGTCGAGCCACTCTTCCCGCCTGTCGCTTCCCATAATATAGCCGACAGCTGCTCCGAGAGCAATACCGATTCCTAATCCGAGTAATAATTTTGCTTCTGATTTCATAATGTTTCTTTTTTAGATGTTTATAGTCCCTCTTTTGATATATTGTTTCAAAGTCGTCGACCTGTTTTAGTAAAACGTTTTTTTTTTGAAAATGTTTAGCTCCGCCCGAGAAAGTTGGATAATCACTCCGCTACAGGTTCACCGAAAAGTGTGGCTGCAGTGAAGCCTGTCACCTTTACCTTCACGAATTCACCTATCCGGTGCCTCTGTTTGTCGAAAACAATCACCTTGTTCTGTTCATTTCTTCCAAAAAGCTGTTCGCGGGAGCGTTTTGAAAAGCCTTCCACCAGAACCTCAAATACTTTACCCACATCCTGTTCGTTGCTCTTTTGCGACAACTCAAGCTGAAGGTCGATGATCTCCTGCAGACGGCGGCTCTTAACCTCTTCAGGAACATTGTCCTCCATTTTCCTTGAGGCATACGTACCCGGGCGTTCGGAGTATTTAAACATGAAGGCCGAGTCGAAGCCAACCTCGCGCATCAGTGAAAGTGTCTCCTGATGGTCTTCTTCGGTCTCACTGTGGAAACCGCACATGATGTCGGTCGATATTCCGCAATCGGAAATAATACGCCTGATAGCGGCAATCCGTTCCAGGTACCACTGCCTGTCGTATCTCCGGTTCATCAGCTTCAGCATGCGCGAACTTCCCGACTGTACCGGCAGGTGGATATAGTTACAGAGGTTTTTGTATCGCGCAATCGTCTCCAACGTTTTGTCGTTCATATCCCAGGGATGTGATGTGGTAAACCGGATGCGCATTTGGGGTGCCTCCTCGGCAACCATTGCCAGCAGATCTGCAAAATCGATAACCTGTTCGCCATCTATGAATTTGTAGGAGTTCACATTTTGTCCCAACAGGGTGGCTTCACGGTAACCCTTCGCCTTGAGATCACGAATCTCATTGAGGATGCTTTCCGGTTCCCTGCTCCGTTCCCTTCCGCGTGTGAACGGGACGATACAGTAGTGGCAGAACTTGTCGCATCCGCGTGTTATCGAAACAAAACCGGAGATATTCACTCCGTTCATCTTCAGTGGAATAACATCTTTGTAGGTCTCGGTTTTGGAGAGTACTACGTTGATCGCCTTTTCACCACGCTCAGCAGCCCCCATCAGGTTGGGCAGATCGAGGTAGGCATCAGGTCCGATTACCAGGTCGGCATGATGGTTGTCGATCAACTCCTCCTTTACACGTTCGGCCATGCAACCCAGCACACCGATAACAACCCCGCCTTTCTTTTTCTTCTTCAACGAGTTGAAGTAGTCAAGCCGTTGTATTACCCTTTGTTCTGCGTTTTCGCGGATGGAACAGGTGTTCACGAAGATGGCATCGGCAGCCCGGTCGTCATCGGTAATGGTGTATCCGTCCATCTCCATGATGGCCGCGACCACTTCGGAGTCTGCCACGTTCATCTGGCAACCGTATGTTTCGATGAATAACTTTTTATCTTTCTGATTATCGTTTGTTGTTCTATTCATTTCTTGTTCAGCTGTAATTATGGCCTGTCGCCAGGAAATTATAATTTTTTGTATATTTTACACGAAAAAATTTGTAAAATATAAATTCTTGTTTTACTTTTGCCACCAACGAAAAAATAAAATTTTTTCATAGTTAAGGTTTTGGTTAAACAATTAGGGGTGGCTGTGAAGTCGCCCCTGATTTTTTGAATAACCTTTCCTTAATTCGTGAAAATTGATTACTTTTGTCGAACTGCAAAATTAATCAATTTATGGAATTTGGCGACATTATTTATTTAATACTCATGTTCGCCTTCTTAGTTTTTGGAATTTTTAAAGATTCTGGAAAGAAGCAGAAGAAGGTGAGCAAAAGTACTCAACCTGTAAATTCTGAGGAAGATTTTCGCGAATTGGTTCGGGAAATTTTTCAAAGACCACAAAGGGAGCCGGTTCCACCCCCAACACCAAAGGCCGTTAGTAGAAAACAACCCGTAAAACCTACAATTGCTTCATCAGAGGGCAGTCGCCCGGTTTTTCAATCCTCGATGGAACTGGTAACCGATTTTGAGGGCGCCTCCTCATTAAAGGAGTCTGCATTCATGTCGCAACTATTCAGCGATCGTGAGGAGCTGAAACCGGTAGAAAAGGTTCATCCCGTACTGGAGCAACTGAGAGGTGGTGAGGGAGTGTCAGAAATTCGCAAGGCGGTTATCTACAGTGAACTACTGGAAAGAAAATATTGCTGAGGAGAGAGAGATCATCGCTTTCTCATGCAGGCAACTCCTTGTAGTACTCCAACTTCTGCAAGCAAAGAATCATTATATTATAAAATCAAACAAAATTTATGAGTCTTACCTATGTAACAGCTAAAGAGGCTGCTGCCCTTGTCAACCACAACGACAATGTGGGTTTTAGCGGCTTTACTCATGCCGGGTGTCCCAAGGTGGTCCCGGTAGAAATTGCCAAGCGTGCCGAAGAGGAGCACGCCAAAGGCAATCCTTTTAAGATTGGTATGTTTACAGGCGCTTCTACGGGTGATTCCATCGATGGTAGCCTGGCCCGTGCCAATGCGGTGAAGTTCCGTACGCCATACCAGACCAACAAGGATATGCGCAACGCCATCAATGCTGTTGAGCATGATCCGATCCAATATTTCGACATGCACCTCTCTCAAGTGGCACAGGAGATCCGTTACGGGTTCCTGGGCGGTGTGGATGTGGCCGTGGTGGAAGCCTGCGAAGTTACCGAATCGGGCGAGATCGTACCCACCAGCGGTGTAGGTATCATGCCCACCATCTGCCGGTTGGCCAAGAAAGTTATTGTGGAGCTGAACGACAAGGTTCCCGCAAAAATGCGGGGCGTTCACGATCTCTATGAACTGCAGGATCCTCCCAAACGGCGTCATATTAACATCTTCGAGGTACAGAACCGCATCGGGCTGGAGTATGTAAAGGTTGATCCGTCGAAAATATATGTGGTAAGGACCAGTGAAGAGAACGAAGGTAGCGGTTTCGCTCCGGTTGACGAGATTACCGCCAAGATAGGGGAGAACGTAGCTAACTTTTTCGTTTCCGAACTGAAGAAGGAGAACATTCCGCCTACTTTCCTGCCTATCCAGTCGGGTGTGGGCAACATTGCCAATGCAGTGCTCGCATCCATGGCGCAGAACAAGGATATCCCCCGCTTTGAAGTCTATACCGAAGTGATTCAGGATGCCGTGCTCGACATGATGCAGAAAGGGCATATCTCTTTTGCCAGCGGTTGCTCACTCACCCTGAGCAACGAAGCGATGGACCGTTTCTACCGCAATCTGGACTTTTTCAAGAACAAGCTTGTGCTCCGTCCCTCTGAAATTTCGAACAATCCCGGTTTGGTCCGTCGTTTGGGAGTAATTGGCATCAATACGGCTCTCGAAGCCGACATCTTCGGAAATGTCAACTCCACCCACGTGATGGGCAATATGATGATGAACGGTATCGGTGGCTCGGGAGATTTTACACGCAGCGCCTACATCTCGATCTTTGTAACGCCGTCCACCGCGAAAAACGGAATGATCAGTGCTATCGTGCCGAAGGTGGCACACGAGGACCACAGCGAGCACTCGGTGAAAGTGATCGTGTCGGAGTATGGGGTTGCCGACCTGCGCGGTAAGGGAACCTATGCCCGTGCCGAGGAGATAATCGAAAATTGTGCACATCCCGACTATCGTCCGTTGTTGCGCGATTACCTCAATCTCTCCAAAAAGGGTCACACGCCGCAAAATCTGTATGCCTGCTACGATTTCCACAAAGCATTTCTGGAAACCGGCAGCATGCTTAATGCAGATTTCTCAAAATATAAGAAGTGATCTTCACGCCATTCTCCCCTTTCCGGAAATAACCGGTCGGGAAGAGAATGGTGAAATACGATCCGAACAAAATTCCAAAAGATTCTGTTATAATACAGTGCTCTGTTCATTAACTGACTAAAATTTTAATTTATGGGAATTTTATCTTGGATCGTATTAGGCCTGATAGCAGGATTGATAGCAAAAGCTATTCGCCCCGGAACAGACCCTGGTGGCTGGATCGTAACCATTCTGATAGGCATTGCCGGTGGTGTTGTTGGCGGCTGGATTGGCTCCCTGCTGGGCCTGGGAACAGTTGATGGGTTCAGTTTCAGAACCTTGCTGTTAGCCGTTGGGGGATCATTGATCATACTGTGGCTGTATGCCCTGTTGAAAAAGAGATGATTTTTAGTAGTCTATAATTGTAAGGGGTGACGAGAATAGTCACCCCTTCTTTATTTCGACGCCCATCCCTTTCAGCCGGAACAGTATCTGGCCTTGATAGCTGCCTGGCTGAATTTAGCAACCACATTCTGGGGACAAGATCGTCTCCGATTCAGGCATGCATTGGCCTAAGTTCAACTTAGAAGTGCAACATCCACGTGTTGTTTTTTGAAATGATTC
>ENA-UOYA01000824-UOYA01000824.1-activated-sludge-metagenome-genome-assembly--contig:-NODE-824-length-36530-cov-5.382180_pt1 | contig 36530 bp, 38 predicted proteins | sample MGYA00238163_ERZ764804 | MGnify/ENA primary metagenome ERZ764804 (study PRJEB28919, sample SAMN05720223) | activated sludge metagenome | isolation source: Anaerobic digester | place: Hong Kong...
GAAAACGCCCGGTGCAGCTTTGGATTTCTGTGAGCATCAATTTTTTCAGCAACTCCAACGACATTATCATTTTCATCCACTAAGGTGACATATTCCTGCACAGTCCCACCCCCAGATACATTAGAGTATACCTGAATCCGTGACGCTTTATAAAATTTGAGCGCCATTTGACATTATAACTTAGGTACCCGGTACCAATAACTTAGGTACCCGGTACCTAAGTTATTTTGATGTGTCCGGTATGCGGGGCGAAGCTGGAAATAACGGCGATCAGCCCGGAAATAATGGTACACAGATTCCCCCAGGAGCCAGAAGTGGAAATAACTGAGCGGGTGGATAACTTCGCCAGGCTTAAGGGCTATATATTCAGTGAAGATAAGGAGCTGGTCATGGAAGGCCTGCTCCAAAAGAAGGAGAAATACGGGGATTTCTATTGTCCCTGCAAGATTGAAAATATTGCGGAAAATATCTGTCCCTGCCTGGAAACACGCAGGGGGCGGGTACTAAAGGAAGGCATGTGCTTCTGAGGTCTTTTCTACAAAAAGGGGTAAGGTCTTACCCCTGGTTCGGGGACATTCCTCAACCTTCAGAAATGCCTGTGAGAGAGGTGTGTCCCCGTTCCTTAGCCGGTGTGTCCCCTTTCATCTGTTGAGATGTGTCCCCGTTCATTGTTTCGATGCTTCGCAATGGAGCAACTGGGTTCAACACCATGGACTTTTAAAGCATGTAAATTTGCCTGATTCCTCACCGCCCTCGGGGCGGTTTCATTGTTTCAGCCAGGTTTTAAAATGCGACAGTTGAGAACCGTCACCTGTGTCGCATACATACTGATACGCACAGGCCCGAGCAGAAGGTCAGCGTGATCAAAACCAGGGACACCGTAAATTTTGTTTTGCACCAGTAGTAGAAAAAGAGACAAGAGGTGTTTTTAGAAAGGTCCTATCAGGCATTTTGCGCGAAAAACAGTTCAACCGTCAAACGTTAGTTGATTGTTAAGCCTTGACATCAGCCGCATATGAAACCGCATTGAGGCAACTCGTTTACCTCTTGCCTCCTAAAACCATTCATGTCAATTTCACATCTGCCAAAACCCAATAAATAAAATATATGGTTAAATTAGTAGGAATTCCTATCTTTTTGTAGAAATTTTATGGTTGAGATATAAGCTGCCGGGATGGAGTATATATCCTGCTTTTCAACACTATACCTTCTAATTTTCCGGCAGGTCTGGCCGCATTAACAGTTACTATGTTACGCCTGTAATTTTTGTAAACTAGTTGTTGGTCTACCTGAAGAATACTATATGGTAAAGGAAGGCTAAAACTCATGAGAATACCGGTACTCATTGCAGAAGACGACTTAGCCCTGCGCCACTTTCTCAGGAAAGCTCTTGAAGAAATACCTGATGTAGAGGTTGTCGGCGAAGCAAAAGACGGCCTGGAAACAGTCCGGCTGGTGAAAAAACTTGTTCCACGGGCAGTTTTTCTTGACATCGCCATGCCGGGAAAAGACGGGCTGATTGTGGCACGGGAAATACGTGAATGCAGCCCCAAGGCCAAGATCATTTTTGCTCCCACCTATGAAAATTTCACAAACCAGGCTCTTGATGTTTACGCCTTTGATTATTTAATCAAACCTTATAGGATCGACCGGGTCCGTGAAACCATGGAACGGATCAGAAAAAGTCTTGCTGAAGCGGAACAGGCTAAAAACAATTCCGTTACCCCTCCTCCTGAAACCAGCCCGGTAAGAATATTGATTAAAGAGGAAGGCAGGCAAATATTCGTAAACGTAAAGGATATTATCTTCCTGACAAGAGAAGGGCGATTCATAGTTATACATACCACAGGAGGTAAATTTAAAACCGCAGAGACATTGGAGTCGCTGGAACGAAAACTGTCAGATCACTCCTTTTTCCGCAGCCACAGGGGGTTTATAATCAATCTGAATATGGTGAAGGAAATACAGCCCTGGGGAAAGAAGACATGCAAGGTAATTTTAAACAATACAGAAGAATCGGTCATAATGACCAAAGCCAGGGCCAGGGAAATGGAAACAAGGTTTCGAATGATTTAGGAAGATGAATAGAGGGGAATTCCCCTCTATTTTTTCATCCAAAACTTTGAGTACCCTTTCATGCATGGAAATGTACCCATTCATACAAGAAAAGGACCCATTTGGACAATATTGGTAGACATGGTTAAAATTATTTGATACGCTCTTAAAGCAATGGGGGGTGATTCTAATGGGACTTGCTAAATGAAAGTGATAATTCGAAAGGCTAAACCAAGGACAAAGTGAAAGACTAATCCACCCGAAACAGTCTAACTAGTAGTCTGTTAACACTATAACTACATAAAAACAGTATTCAGAGCACGGGCTTCAGGTTGCGCTCGACAGAAAGAAGCGCAGTACACCGCCGGTTGAACCCAAGCTTACCGGAGAAGTGGAAGTGAAGATCATTGCACTTAGTTGCAGCACTCCACCACCTGGGCGATCCAAATGGACTTTGAGATTATTGGCCGATAAGGCGGTCGAACTGCAATACATTGAAAGCATCTCTCATGTAGCTGTGGGACGGCTTTTAAAAAAACGAATTAAAACCCCGTAAATGTTGGTGCATTCCGCCTGAACAGAACGCTGCCTTCGTTGCTTGCATGGAAGATGTTTTGGGAACTGTATCAGAAGCAATATTGTAGGCTATATCCGGTCATCTGCATGGATGAAAAGCCATACCAACTTCTTGGTGAAACCAGAACCCCGATCCCGATGAAAGCGGGAAGGCCTGAGTGCCTATAAATGAAAGATGGTTATTGGGATTACATTAAAAAAAATGTATAAAAAAAGGAGGATACTGAAATAAAATGAAGAGGAAATTTATTACCGCTTTATGTGTTGTTCTGAGCCTGTTGATATTTGCTCTGCCGGTTATGGCAAGCACTGAACCCACAGTGCAGGAGTCTGGATTTAACCAAAAAACCTTCTCAGAGGACACTGTAATTACAGAGGATAATGTGAATGATATTCTTAAATACTTTGGATTAGACCCGGGTAATATCATTAAAAAAGACAATATGCCAAATATTAAAGTAACAGTCCGAGATATTGAAAAAACCCTTAAAGAGTCCAGTAAGCTGCCTAAGACAATAATTCAAAATGACTCTAATCCTACTGATGTAAAAGTAAAAACCGATGTTCTGGGGGCAAAATCTAGTGGGACTGCAACTGTTTGCAAAAATGTCAAAATCACCTCTGCATTATATATGAATTATTATGCTACCGGACAATATTATCACGAAGGTTCAACAAAGTATTGGACATCCGCAGGTCCAGCAAGACTTGAAGTAGCGACTCCTCCTACTGCTCTTGGCTTTTATCAATTAGACAGTGTCACTACATTAACAAATCAAGTAGTTAATCCTTACACGAGTAGTTCATATTTAAGAATGGATTATTGCTATGCTGTTGGGTACTATATGTATGTTGGTGTAGGTTACATTTTAATTAATTCAATAGGGGTATCTGGTTATACTACTTTTGGCACGTCTTATATTCCCTAAACAGTTGAATAATGGATATTAATTTTGTTTCAAACAATCTATTTTGTTAGCGATAAAATAAAACACAGTAAAAATTTTACAGGATCTAAAAAAAGGAAATAGTTTGTACTTATGCAAGAAAACCCAGGTGCTACCTTGGTTTTCTTGCTTTCATAGAAATCCGCATTCTCAAACCTTTACAAATTCACTTATTAAAATTCTTCATTTAAATGACATATTGTTCCATACAAATGGGCCACAAAAGGCCGGGAGATCCGGCCTGGTTAGAATTTAAAAACAAAGACACATTAAATAATATCATTGCTCTTTCGGTGCCACGTGCCTTATTAAATTAACGGGCAGGGAAAGTTGATAGGTTAATTTTAAAAAATATGGTATAATATTCTACAGAAAAGATTTAAGTGGGTGATTATTATTAAAGCTAGACCGCTAGGCATATTATTAATTGGATTTTTTTACATAATAGGAGCTACAACATTACTATTTAATTTTACTGTTAATTCAATTGGAATTGCAGCTCAATTTGGGCTACCTCATTTCCCTGAACAATTATTTAGGGTGTTATTATCATTGATTACTTTGATAATGATTTACGGGTATTTAAACCTTAGAAAATGGGGTTATTGGTTTATGATTTTATATACTTTGTATTTCGGAGGGGTAAATACTCTTCTTTCTATACAATTTCATCAACAACCTTTTATTGGGAACATGACATGGTCTATTATAATTTTGTTATATACTTTTACAAAAAGAAAATTTTTTGAGGTGTGATTTAATTCCATTTTTATACACTTTAAAAGGAGGTAATGTTTATATCAATCTTAAAATTTAAGGGGAAGCATGTTGGAAGCATGGGGAAGCATGGGGACGGTTCTCTTGCTTCCTTTAGTAAGACAGGGGGGCGGCAGACCGTGTGAAAAAATTCTCTGCCTTCCTGCAATTGCAATTAAATATTAGTGATGCATTGTGTGATCGTTAAAAAGGGACCTTTATAGAGCCTGCTTCGATTTATGCCGGAGCTAGGCTTTTGAATTATAAGCAGTTGCCTAAACAACTGGATTAAGGGCCTTTCTCGATTTGTGATAGGTCATTTTTGTATTGGAGTAGTTTTTATATGTCAAGTTTTATGTTGAAAATATTAGCATTACTTTTTATGTTAATAGATCATATCGGAGTTTTTATTCCCGATTTGCCTATATATCTTCATTGGATAGGAAGACTCTCCGCGCCTATTTTTATATTTTGTTCTACCTGGGGTTTTACATATACAAGTAGTAAAAAAAAATATCTTATAAGGCTTTACGTTGCCGGTTTGGTAATGGCTATAATACAAGTTTGCATTAATATAGAGAATAATTTTTTCAGATCCCTTTTCTCCATTTGTATTGTAATATTGTTAATAGACTCCTATAGGAATAAAGATGGAAACTTTAAAAAATATTTATGTATGATCCCACTGCAAAAAGAGGTGTTTTTTTCTTGTCATTTGCCCCTTAAGAAAATTGACTGGGAGTATCATCTATCTAATTTACCGTTATTTTGGTTTCCTTTACGGTTTGATGCATGAATTATGGTTATTATCCTTTGCTTTACCGGTTTATTCTAGCAAATGGGCACAATAACCCCTTGATTATTGTTATTTGCAATTTCTATGGCCTTTTTCCTTATGTCACCATTGAAGAAGCGGACGATTTGCTTGAAGTTGTGTCCAATGATTTTCATCCCAGTAACCAATGTTGCTTTGACTTTACCCCGTACCTTGAGTTTTCCTGCTCCCTGTGAACACTTTAGCGAGGAGTTGGTTCCTTCAATGGCCGTACGTTTGCTGGTAGCTTCTTTCCTGGCACTTTTGTCTTCTTTGCGTTCGCGGGCTTCGGCCAGAAATATAGCACTCTGTTGAACTCGCAATACGGTATTGTTTTTCCGGAATTTTACCGGACAGGTGTCTTGCCTGGGACAGTTTGAACAGACATTCCTGTCGAAATGAGCAAGAATCACTTTACTTTTTCCATTAAACTGGCAGCTATATGGAGTATGTCCTTCTGGACAGGCCTCCACCGTTTTATGGTCCTTGATGATAAATGCGGTTAGCGGAATCTTTTCAGGATCTGGTTGTTTTCCGGTCATGTCGGTATAATGCACCGTGATTTCAGCGGCTTGTGCCTGTTTTTCTACTCCTCCGCTGAAATAACCACCGTCTACGTATATGTCAGTGACATCCGTTTTCTCTTGTAACACCGGTATGCGTTTTTCCAGCATTTCAGCATCACTGATACTGTTTTTCTCAACCATGTAATCGGTGACTATTTGGACCGGGTTTTCGTCGGAGCAAGTTTCGGTGATATTGACGACTAAACCGACATTCCCTTTGGAGGCTTTCTTGCGGTAGGTTACATCCGGGTCATGGGCTGATTGCAAGGAGGTTGCCGCAATTTCTTTGTTTGCTTTAGCCACCCAGGCGTTCTTCTCGTTGTCGAATGTGGCCTGTTCGTTGATAAACCGCCGGAGGATAGTGATGGCTTCCAATTCACTGATTTTCGGACTGGATTCGGTGATGGATACCAGTTCGGCTCCTAACCCGATTATCTCTTGTATGCGTTTCTGAGCTTCACTACCTCTGGACCGGTACAGAGCTTGGGTTTTATACTCTGATTCGAGAACGTTTTTTAAGTCGTTTGTAAGGATCTCCAGAGGGCAGGCTTTTACCGCTTGCACCAGCACATCGTATGCCAGCGATAGCCGGCCGGCCAACTTTGTTTGCAACCACTTTATGCGTCAGTAAAATAGGGTGAACTCCTCAAAATAATCAGCGGTAAAAATATTGATTCATTACCGTCAATTGCCTAATCCCGTCTGTACAATGACGGCAGGTTAGGCTATTCTGATTTAAAGAAGATTTAGATGGGCAATATCTTGTAAATAAGTATAGCAGAGGACGGAGATCTGTAATATGCCTGAACAAATGGACCCAATAAAAGCAGCGCGCCTGCTGGAGAGATGGATAAGCTTCTATGGTATGGATGACAAAGATGCATGGCCGCGGGAAGACTATCCGTTTGTTAAGCAATCCTGCGAAGCAATGCGCCTGGCCATCGAACTTCTTAGAGGTAACAAGGCTAGCGCGGATGTCGACGTCAAAAGAGCTGCGGCACAGTTGGGAAAATGGCCGAAGGTCCACAGCATGGATGATCCGGAATATTGGGAGAGCGAAGACTTCCCGTTCGTTCAAAATACCCTGGAAGCTATCCGTTTTGCCGCATCATTCCTGAGAGAAATGCAGGCGAGCCGCTCATCTTAAGGAACGAGAGATGCTTAAAATCCTCTTTCTGGGCAAGAACTGTAAAGACTACTGTAAGCGGTATGGCAATAAGCGCCCCAAGCTTGAATTTACTTGCGACAATTCCAGTTGCGACTGCCAGGTTCTCCACAAACACGGCTGTTTCTGGCGAATAGCCGTGACCAAGCGCCGACAGTCCAAGCTTCCCATCTATCGCTGGCGCTGCCCCGTATGCGGGCAAACAATCTCAGTCCTGCCGGACTTTTTAGTGCCCTGGGGACACTTCGTGACACCGGTGCGGGAGGCCGCTTTGAAGCGCCGGCAACTCGGTCAAAGCTTCAAGAAGATCGCCACGGGAGTGGCCTGTGCCGCAGTAGGCGGCATCCATCCCAAAACCGTCAAGCGGTGGTGGATACGCTATCTTTCCAAGGCTGGCGATACTGCCCTGTGGGTCGCCGCCGAACTGATCCGCTCCGGTATCGACGAAGACCTGCTGCGCTCACACTTTCGGGGCGTGAATCCCAGCCCATTGGATACGGTGCGCTGGCTTTTCTCTCTGGCGCAAAGATATCTGCACATTCTTGGCCTCAACCCGTCGCCCCTGAGGGGCTGCTTCAGCTTCCTCAACACCATGCTTCCAGCCCCCCTTTGGCTCTAACCCCAAAAAAACCGAACAGGATCATTGTTCGCCTGTCGAAGCCGGGGCTTTTCTGTTTTGCCCCAAATGAGGCCATTCTCCCGTCATCCATTTATGAACATGCAATGATTACCCATTATGGAATGCTGTTTCCTCTAGCCCATTAATTCCCGTGAAAATCCAACAAACTTTGCCTCCTATCTGTGATCATGCCGGCGTGGGATACTGGTCATGATAACCAATTCCACCGGAAAGGAAGGACGTAGATGGACGAGAAGATGCGGCAAGAGGTGGCAAACTTCCGCTACGGACTAATCGCCCCCATTGTTACCAGGAAACTCGCTCCAGGGGAGCAGGAGGCTCTACTTCGGGATATCGCCAGCCATACCTATGATGTTCCTCACAGCCAGACTAAAAAAGTGGGTCTGCGCACCCTGGAGCGATACCTCTGTGCATACCGGTCAGGCGGCTGGGAGGCGCTGCTGCCCTCGGTGCGGGCGGACAAGCTGACCTGCAGACAGATAGTGCCGGAAGTGCTGGAGAAGGCGCTCGCTCTCAAGCGTGAGAATCCCGCCCGCAGTGTCAGGCAGATTATGGCCATTTTAGAGCTGGCCAGACTGGTTGAACCGGGAGCGCTCAAAGAGAGTACCCTGTCCAGGCAACTTCGCCGGCGCGGGATGACTAAAAAGGCCCTGGAGAAAGCACCGGGCGCCTTCCGGCGCTTCGAGGCCGATTACAGTAATGCCTGCTGGCAGGGCGATGTGCAGCACACCCTATACCTGCCCCACCCAGATCAGCTGGGTAAGAAGAAGATAGCGTACCTGGTCGTATTCATGGACGATTATTCCCGCTACATAGTTGGAGGCCAGTTCTACTTTGAAGAACGGCTGCCACGCCTCGAAGACTGCTTTAAGAAGGCTCTTTTGAGGCATGGCTGCCCGGAGATGATCTATTTGGATTATGTTCCGCGGAACATAATCGGTGTTATGTTGCCGACTCAGTTATGTTGCCAGCAGCAGATAATACGGCCCAGAGTAAGCATCTTTGACGAAAAGTAGAAACATAATTTTCACAGATCGGCTTTCAGCTTAGAATAACATCAAACAATTATTTGGAGAGGATGGTGTTCTAATGCTGGAGCGTTACTATGTCTATCCGGAAACATGGGATCGGATTAGATCGTCGTGGATTGGTGGCCATATTGAAAGTTACGTTGAATGGCTTACGGAAAACAAGTATTCATTTCGAACAGTGCTAAAACGTGTACCAATTTTAATGGAATTCGGGGAATTTGCCCGGCAACATGGAGCAAAGAAACTGGAAGATTTACCCGGATACATTGAAAAATTCTCAAGATATTGGCTTAAGAAACACGGACAGGGCTGTAAAACAGACAAGGCTCGTGAAGGTGTTAGGCTAGAGGGTCAGAGACCCGTAAAACAAATGTTAAGATTGGTCATTCCTGATTTTGAAAAAAGTTCCGGCGATGAACCTTTGCAAAGCATGGCTCCTGGTTACTTTGAGTATCTACGTAACGAAAGGGGCCTTAGTGAAAAGACGATAATACTTTACAGACATTACCTTCGCTCATTCGAGGCGTATCTCCAAGAAATCAGTTTAAACGAACTCACATCACTCTCGCCAGTGATACTGAGTGGTTTTGTTAAATACAAAAGCAAAGGATTATGCAAAGCGAGTCTTGGTCTCAGATGCACTGCACTACGCGTCTTCCTTCGGTATCTTTATCGTGAGCGAATAATAACAAAAGATCTGTGCCACGCCATAGATTCTCCACGTATTTATCGCCTCTCAAGCATACCGCGCTCTATCACCTGGGATGAGGTAAACCGCATGCTGGAAGCAGTCGATTGTCGAACCGCAATCGGAAAACGAGACTACGCCATTCTGCTTTTGATGGTGACTTACGGAATCAGGGCAAGAGAGGTCGCCGCCTTAACACTGGATGACATTGACTGGCGGAAAGAACGGTTACTGGTGCCAGAGCGGAAGGCAAACCATTCTACAGCATATCCTCTATCGCCAATCGTGGGTCAGGCAATTCTGGATTATCTCCAACATGGAAGACCTAAAACTTCCGACCGTCATATCTTTTTCCGAACAAGGCCCCCGTATATTCCCATGGCCTTTAACGGTGTTTCCACCCGTGTAGTTCGCTACCTTAGAAAAGCCGGTGTTCATGTAGACAGGGTGGGGTCGCACACGCTTCGCCATACATGCGTGCAAAGGCTGGTGGACGCCAGCTTTTCCTTAAAATCTATCGGCGACTATGTGGGCCATGGAAACCCGAAATCCACCGAGATCTACGCCAAGGTAGCAGTGGACGCTCTCCGGGAAATCGGTTCCGGTCTGGGGGAGGATGTCCTATGAAATCGCAATGGAATGGCTTCCAAAGTCCCCTGGCGGATGGCATACAGCAATTCCTCGCCGCCAAGCGCGCTCTCGGGCAGAGTTTTAATACCGAGGAATATGCGCTGCGTTCATTTGATGCCTTTCTTTGTCAGCAGAAGATAAAAACCATCGAGGATATCACCGCAGAACTGGTTGACGACTTTATTGCGTCCCGCCCTCGAAAACGTCCTCGCAGCTACAACCATCTGATCAGTGTCATGGGCCGTTTATTCAGCTGGCTGACAAAAAACTACTATCTTGATTACTTGCCTTTAAGAATGCAGCCTCGGCGAGAAACTTCAAAAAGGATACCATTTTTATTCACGCCCGACATGGCGCGGGATTTGCTGGCTTGTGCAGGGAACTTGCCAGATAGCCGGAGAATAATCCTCCGGGGTCATACCTATCGGACCATATTTGCATTGCTGTACGGTCTTGGCCTCAGAGTTGGTGAGGTTTGCCGGCTCTGCTTGAGTGACGTAGACCTTAATAGATCCCTGCTGGTGATCCGCCAAACCAAGTTTTACAAAAGCCGCCTGGTTCCATATGGTCCACGCATGAAAGAACTTCTTACGGGGTATCTGAGGATGCGCTTAGAAAAGTTCGGTTCCCCCCGGCCAGAGGATCCCTTATTTACTTTAATCGGTGGTCGTCCCATCAACCGCCACACGATCGACAGGGTCTTTAGTTCCCTTGTCCCACAGATGGGGTTGAAAGCGTCGCAAGGTGTGTCGCCTCCCTGTGTGCACGATCTGAGGCATTCGTTTGCGGTAGGTACTCTGCTCCGCTGGTACCGCTCTGGCATCGACCCGCAAACGCGGCTGCTCCACCTGTCTACATTCCTTGGCCACGTCAGCCCAACTTCAACAGCAGTTTACCTTACTATCACGCCCGATTTGCTTCAGGAGGCCAACCTGCGCTTTGAAAAATTTGCAGCACCTATCCTGCAGGAGGTGTTGCTACCATGAAATCCGAGAATCTGGGCCAACTCACATACTCATTTTTCATAGATTACCTTGCAGTCCAGAAGGGGCTGCGGCCGGCATCAATAAAGAGCTATCGGGATACGATTCGTCTTTTCCTCAAATTTGTATCAGAGGCCACCCGGCGCAAGATTACCCATCTGTCTATACGAGATCTCACCTTTGAACGGGTTAAAGGGTTCCTCCATTATCTTGAAAGTGATCGGAAAAATCATATCCGTACCCGAAACCATCGTCTGGCAATCCTGCACACCTTCTTTGGCTACATAGCCATGAGGATTCCCGAGATGCTGGCAATCTCCGAACAGGTAGCAGGCATTCCTATGAAACGCGTGCATCCGCCAGAAACATCTTTCCTGGAGCGCGAGGATATTTCTGCGCTTTTTGCACGCTTGCCTTCCAAAGGGCTCTATGCGCTGCGTGATCGGACGCTCCTGCTGTTTCTATACAACACCGGCGCCCGCGTTCAAGAGGTTGCCGATCTACGCATCGGCAACCTTGATCTGGATGGCTCCCGCGTCAGACTGCATGGGAAGGGTGACAAATGGAGGACATGTCCGCTATGGCAGGAGACTGTCACCCTTCTGAAAACCCTTATCCAGCAAAATCCAATCAAAGCTCTACCGGAGAATGCTATTTTTCTCTCCCAAAACAGAACACCCCTGACTCGCTTCGGCATTTACAAAATCGTTCGTCGCCATACTGATTCCCTTCCGCGTAGCAAGAAGACTTCAAATCAGTGGCACATCAGCCCTCACGTATTCCGACACACAGCAGCAGTCCACTTGTTGGAATCAGGCGTGGAGGTTAACGTGATTCGTAATTGGCTTGGGCATGTAAGCCTTGATACTACTAATCATTACGCTGAGATAACTACCCGCATGAAGGAGGCTGCCCTGCGAGTTTGCGAACCGAAAATTAATTCATCTCAGGGATCCCCGAAAAGAATAGCCTGGCGAGAGGATCAAGCGTTGTTGTCATGGCTGGATTCTCTATGAAAATTATGTTGCAGAAATTTGTAGCCTTTGGCTTTAAATGCAGGGACTCACCCTTGTGGCAACATAACTAAGCCGGCAACATAATGTGGATAATGGTGCTATCTATTCGTCTCACCACTTTGCAAAGATCTGCGGCCGGCTGCAAACGGAGCTGAAACACACGCGCCCGTACCGCCCGCAGGGCAGCGGCAAACAGGAAAAATTCTTTCGCTTTGTAGACTTAAGCTTCGTGCCGGAAGCCTATGACCTGATTGAACAGAGGAAGATTCATACCCTGGCCGACCTCAACCGGTTTTTTACGGCTTGGCTGGAAGTGGCCTATAATCAGAAAGTACATAATACATTCAAGCAGAGACCAGCCGATCGCTATTTCAAATGTGAGCACCCTATCCGGCGCATTCCTCCCCATGAACTGGCAGAGATTTTTTTGCTGGAGGAAAGGCGCAAGGTGGATAAAACCGGCTGTGTTTCCCTCCTGGGAACGGTCTACGAGGTGGAACCGCACCTGGCGGGAGAAACTGTGGAGCTCAGGTTTGACCCCTATGAGCTTTCCATTATCCAGGTCTTCAAGGACGGGGTACGCCAGAAGGACGCCCGCATGCTGGAGAAGGCTCCCTTTAAGCGAGCAAAGGAAAAACAGCCGGAGAAGGCGGCTAGGCCTGAAAACGCGCCGAAAACCGGCCTCAACTATGTTGAACTTGCCTACGAGAAGTTCATGACAGAGCAAAGCAAAGAGGGCTTCATAGCCTGCAAGATGAGGAGGCTCCTTCATGATAAGTCAATTTTTCACCCTGGAGAGTACACCGTTTACGAAAGAGCTCCCGACTTCTAAGCTGTACCAGTCATCCTCGTTCAAGGAATGCATGGCCAGGCTCCATTATATAGTAAGAACCCGCTCCTTCGGACTCTTGTCCGGCGAGATCGGCTCCGGCAAGTCTACGGCTATCAGAGCGCTCAGGGACGCCCTGGATATGACGAAATACCGGTTTATCTACCTGTGTGACTCCTCCTTGAAGCCTCGTGATTTCTACCGGGAGCTTCTGCACCAGCTTGGAATCGTCCCCCAGAATCTAAAGAGTGACGCCAAGCGCCAGTATGAACATGCGATTTGGGATCTCTACGAGAGCCAGCAAAAGACTGCTGTCATCGTGATCGATGAGGCCCACCTGCTACAGGGGGACATGCTGCAGGAGATCAGGTTTCTGACCAATTTCCAGATTGACTCTGTCTCACCGGTTTCTCTGCTCATGGTCGGTCAGCCGGAACTGAGATCCACGCTGCAGATGCGTCTGTTTAAACCGATTACGCAACGGCTGAACATCCGCTACCACCTGGGCGGCCTGGGAGCATCCGAGATGAAAGAATACGTGGAGCACCAGTTGCAGGCGGCCGGGGCACAGCACCCTATCTTTACCGCTGAGGCAATAGATGCAATTTATGCCCATACCCGGGGGATTGCCCGTGAGATCAACAACGTGTGCACAGCCTGCCTTCTGGATGCGGTTGTTCGTAAAGAAAAATTGATAGATACCATTCATGTTGCCAAAATCCTGACAAACACACAAGGAGTGATGATGGAGGAATACAATGCATCATATTCATAAACTGATATACCGGCGAGCATCAAAGATGTGGCACGCCTATGACAGCGGTAAATACTGCTGTCCTATCCACCACGGAGATTATATCTGCATACGGGTGCAGGATCGTTATTTCCCGGCAATCGTTAAACTTGATACAAATTAGTATCTTCTTATCGACCACGTCAAGTTCTATCTACACCCTGAACAAAGATATGACGCTATCTTGATGTTTTGATGGGAGAAGCATATCAAAAAAGCCCCGTGTTCACCTTCGGGGCTTGCTTTGTCTTCAGGCGAAAGGTAAACTCCTCCGTCATTGTCGGTTGCAAACGTAAATCTTTCCCGTCATTTTCGCTTCCGAAGTTGCTGTCAGATAAAGTGATTAACAACAGCTGCGACCACACCATATTTTAATCCAAAAATAAGTCCGCCTGCGACCAGGAACGCGCAGCCTGCCATAAAGGGCACGTTATTGGGCTTGAAGATCCACAAGCCCAAGGTGACAATCACTACCGCCAAAATATGATGGCCTATGGGGGGTAAGCCGGTAAAAGGTTTGATTATGCCAATTAACAGACCTATTAAAACAACGATTAGAACCCCGATGTTTTTAGGGTTTGACAAGATAACGTTCTTTTCGGGCAAAATCTCCATGCGCGTTATAGTATGCTGCTCCATATTTTTAAAACCTAACATAATACAGATCCTTCCCTTTCCTTATGCCCTTGTCATGGTGAATACACGCGATCTTTCTTATCTTTGACTAAACACCATATTTTCAAGGCCAACTCTAAATCGAATCTTTTATTTGGTTCTTTCAGGTCAAAGCCACCTATTTCACATATCTTTCTGATACGATATTTAAAACCACCCGGGGTCACAGCTGCAGCCTTAGCGGCATCTTTAATATTGCCGTTATAATTAAAAAAGTAATGCAGGGTTTCTACAAACTCACTATTGTACTTAGCATCATATTTCATCAGCTCGCCCAGTTGGTTTTGCATAAAAGCCAGCAGATCCTGCTGATTGGAACCTTTAAAAAACAGTGCGAATGTACCCAGACAATCAAAGGAAATCACCATGTTTTTTTGTTTTAAGGCTCTTATGACTTTTAGAGCCCATTTGGCTTCCTGGTAAGACTGGCTGAAGTCCCTGGGCGTATGGCATATTCTACCTATGCCAATAGAAACAGTAACTGACGGTAGCTGCTTGGCAATCATTTTCTGCATGTTCCGTGCCAGATCAATGGTATCAGAAGGGGTACTATTGCTTTCCAGCGCTGAGATAACAATAATATTATTGCCATTGGTCGTAACCGTGCCGCATCTATGATGCTTAATAAAAGTCTTGTAAATTATTTCACAAAGCCGCTCCTTTAAATCCGGCAGTTTACTCACGCCGCGCCCGGACCGCCCGGGCGAACTTACGTTATCTAAATTAATCACGAATACCCGGTGCGGACGTTTAAGATTGTAGCCAATACAGCGTGCTCTTTCGATGATAGAAGCTTCAGAATTGAAGGTGCCTTCGATTAATTCGACAACATAGTCACCTATTAAACGGTTTTCCGTTTTGGCGACCGTACGGTCCTGCATCATCTTGAGCGCAAAAACCGCAACCACAAATTCCATCATCATCTGTTCATGTTCGGTAAGCTGATTTGAGGTTTTAAAAATACTAATGTAGCCCATGACTTCCTGTTTAGTTATGATTGGGTAAATAAACTGGGAAACTTTTTTCTTAGTCAGCTCCGCTGGAAGCCTGACAGGCCTTTTTTCTTCTAATAACATGGTAGCCAGGTGGCGCAGCCGCCAGTCACCGATGACATCTTTAGTTGAAAAACATGCTTGAGCAGTCTGATAATTTTCCTCTGTCAGAGTTGGGGAATAATATGCAACCGGCTGAAAAGACTTGTCCTCAACGATTACTGTTCCACCAATAATCCTGCCCACCGTGTTTGTAATTGTTGATATTTCTTCCCCGTCTATGACCATTCTGGTCAACTGTTCATGGATAGCCACTGATTGTTTTAAAGCCTCATTTTGCTCCTGAATACTGGTATTAGGCCAATCCATCCCTTGACCAAGGTTGGTTCCGTGGTAGTATTTCAACTCCGGACGAATTTCCTCGCCCCAATCAGACAACTTCTTGCCAACGTAACGGCAGCACTGGTCACCCATGGCAACACAAGATACTTCCTTGATAATTACCCGTTCACCAAAGAAGGCCGACATAATTCCGCTAGCGTAGCCCACCAGCGACCAGCATACTGGCTCCGTCGCGGAACCAAAATGCTTGATGTGGTGTTCCGCTTCGTAAGAATCATGCCAAGTGCCTTCACATAACCAGGTATGTCCGTCTTTATTGCGGTGGTTAATAAGAGGAGTGACGTTGGCCATACCAACAAATTTATGGTAAAGTATGGCCAGTTGATATCTATCATTTTTTTCTTCCTGCGAGAAATCACTCATGATACTTTCAACATCTTGATAACCATTGTTAAAACCGAAGCGAATTAAAAAACCCTTAGCTTTTTCTATACCCAGGGTATAGATTAGATCCTTGCGCAGGACTCCGATTGCGTTGGCATTAAGAATGAGTACACGCTTGTCCTTAAAGTAATTTTGGCCTGACCCCGCCTGCAGTCTGAGCATTTCCTCCAAATGCGTTTCACTAACCTTCATCTAATCCACCCCTTTGTAGATAAAAGCCAGCACATCCCACAATCATTATATCACTGCATCGCAAAGCTGCTCTGATTTTCTTTTGTGACTGCAGATAAACCTGAGAAAAGACTTTCTTAGTGCATAACATGAGCAGGTAAATTTTTTACAGCTATATTGCTAAGCTGAGCTGTCTGTACACATCTTTTACATGTCAGGTTATTTAAACTATCTTCTATGAGCTTTGAGCTAATTGCTGCATCACTGGCATTTGGGGCTCACTCTCCGTTTTTAACCATTGTGAAGTAAACTTTAAGAAAACTTTAAGTGCCGGGGGTAAACCTGTATTATTGCGTGTAACAAGAGCAATTTCTCTGTGTATTGATGGTGTGAGCGGAATGATCTTTATGCCGGCGTCACGCTCCTCTTCGGCCACTTTGGATGAAAGCACCGTGACACCGAGTCCCTCACGGACAAAACTAAGCATTGTTTTAACCACAGCACAGCTCATTACGATGGTAGGAGTAAAGTTCGCTATCAGGCACGCATTATGGAAATCCTGATAGTGTCCGGAAGTGGCGGGTGTGATAATAAACTTTTCATTTTGCAGCTCTTTCAGTTCTACTGACAACCTGTTGGCTAAGGGATGCAGGTAATTAGTAACAAGAACCATTTTATCGGTCACCAAAGTGTTAACCCGGAAACTTTGATTCGGTTTAGTAATCTGCACAAAAGCCGCGTCAATTTTTGAGGAATGCAGCATATATAAGAGATCTTCACACTGTCCTTCCAATATATCCAGCTTTATCCCCGGAAATTTCTTTTGAAAAGATGACATCAGATTGGGCAGGTTGTAATAACCAACCACCGCTAATGCTCCAAGTTTAAGATGACCTTTCTTAATGGACACATATTCCTGGATGCAATCACGGGCTTCACTTACTTCTGACAATATGCGTTTGGCATGCGTGACAAATTCTCTTCCTGCCGGTGTGAGCTGTACATAGCGAGTTGTCCTCTCAAACAAACTGGTACCCAATTCACTCTCAAGCTTGGTAATCTGTTGGGATAGTGAGGGCTGAGATACTTTAATATCTTCTGCAGCACGTGAAAAATTCTGGTGATGTGCTACAGCTAATACATAATCTAGCTGATGTATTTCCACAATACTTCTCCTACCCTCCTGGTGGAATGCTTCTTTAATGCTCTTTGTATGGAGAGAACCATCTGAAAACCAAAACGGTTTTCAGATGGCCTCTTAATCCCCGTCCATTCCCTAAGAGGAGGAATTGGTTAAACAGGGGAATTATCAAAAATGGTTTAAAACGAGACTATCTGTAACTAACCACAAATTATTTTTTAAGCGGCGGAACAGGAACCAGAATTTGAAGATCCGACACCTCTTGGGTGAATTGGAAATTCTTATCGCGTAATTCCGGAGTGATTACCTCTGGCTCTTCGGTATTACGCCACGTAAAATTGCAGCGGCTGCAGGCATACATCTCCCAAGCGCCACTTTTATCCGGAGCTTCAGCAAATTTTGCTGCGGTATCATGTAAACAACGCACACACTTCATGCATGTATTCCTCCTTTTAGTAAACTCGGTATTATATTGTCAAAAACTACTTCTTAGTTGCTGCCTTTTGCAGATCAGCGATTATTTTCTCAAAACCCTTTGAATCAGGATTGTCAATCAGCCTGGTATCGCGCAAAATCAGATCCGGAGCAGCCGGTTGTGTCGCGTCAACAATAAACTTAGCTCCCATACCAGCAGGTTCAGAGGTGGGATCAAGCGGCATGCCAGGTGTGTTTGGAATAACAATAACGTCTTTGGCAGGACGCACTCTGGCAGATAAAGACCACATCACCTGTTCCAGGTTGAACGGGTCGACGTCGGGGCCAACCAGGATGATGTTTTTGCAGTAGGAAATGCCGTGCGGTGTAGAAGCCAGGCGGAAAGCAACTGACTTGGCATAGCCACCGAAACGGTTGCCGGTGGAAATAATAGCTGTCAAGCCATGTTGATACATAGCATTGACGGCAACTACTTCGGGCATGGTCTCCTTCAACTGCTTGTAAAGCGGCACGCAGGTATTGAGGCCCATCAGGTAGTCGATTTCAGTCCAGGGACGGCCCATAAAGAGGTTCTCAAAAATTGGAGCTTTACGATGGGTGATACACTTCACTCTGAACTGAGACTGGAGGCGCATGCCTGAATAGCTGCCGGGGAATTCGCCAAACGGCCCTTCCGGTACCCGCACGCGGGGGAGAATTTCACCTTCAAGTACGTACTCGGCATTGGCCGGGATATCAAGATCGGAGGTCAGGGCTTTGGTGAGTTCCATCGGGATGCCGTTAATTGCTGCAGCAAACTTGTACTCTGACTGGTCGTAGTTGATCGGTGTGCTGGCCATAAAGGTGAGAACCGGGTCGACGCCCAAACATACTGCGATCGGCAGTGGCTTGTTTGTTTCTTCCGCATGGGTAATATGTCTGGCAATATCATGGAAACCTAGAGCCTGGATACCAACGAGGTCTTTACCCATCACCTGCATCCTGTAGGTGCCAACGTTTTGTGTGTCAAAGTTGTCAGGCTCATAAGGGTCTTTGGTAACTACTGATGCTTTGGAGAAGAAGCAACCGGCATCCCATTTGTTAATCCGAAACATCGGCAGCATTTCAACTATGTTGATATTGTCTTTAATTACAACTTCATGACAAGGTGCTTTGTCCTTATCTATAAACTTGATTTCGCCGGGATACTTGTCCCACGCGCCGAGAAAATTAAAAAACTGTTCTTTGACTGGTGTGTTTTTATCCATACCCATCATTACAGCAATGTTAGCCCATGAACCATGGACGTTTAAGGCCACACTCTTGCCAGGGTGACCCTTAATGTTTTCAATGTAAATATTCACTTTTCACTAATTAAGTTTTCTAAGAGTAATGATTGATCTGGTTTTTAAAGTTAACATTCCTTCTTCTTCCAGTTATTTGATAAACTCATGGGTGGCATAAGGATCTAACATGGCAAGGTGCGGAAAGCTAAACACATGGGCATATATTTAGAATAAATGGCTATCTACATGGCCTAATATGCCCTAATAACCTGGTCAACTATCAAATTGGTCAGTAATTTATCGATTTTTGTATCCTACCTGATCATAGAAAAGGGCTAGCAGGCATGATAAGCTCATAATCAGACAATTGAATAGGTAGAGATTTAAGCATGTATACCTGTTGATGAGTGGTGTGGACTACCACTCATCCATACAGGTATATAGGTGGTAAAAAGAGGAGGATTGATTTTGATGAAAATTGTCTTGGCGATATCAGGGGCCACCGGGGCATTATATGGCATCAAATTCCTCGAAGAAGCTAAAAAAGCCGGGTTGGAAATACAATTAATCTTAAGTGACTCAGCTAAAAAAACAATCGAACTGGAAACAGATTATTCACTGGAAGTTATAAATGAACTGGCCAGCTGCCAATTTTCTAATAGTGATATAGGCGCACCACCGGCAAGCGGCTCCTTTTTGCACCAGGGGATGGTAATTGCTCCTTGCAGTATGAAAACACTTTCCGCGATAGCCAACGGGTATGCGGGTAATTTAATTAACCGTGCCGCCGATGTAACAATTAAGGAAAGGCGCAAGTTGGTCATGCTGGTGCGTGAAACCCCATTCAGCCCGATCCACCTGGAAAACATGCTTAAATTGTCCAGGCTCGGGGTAGTGATTATGCCCCCGATACCTTCCTTTTATAACAAGCCAAATACAATAGATGACATTTTCAGGCAGATGACTGGGCGGATATTTGACCAATTAGGGATTGAGAATAACCTGGTAAACAGGTGGGCAGCAACAGCCCAGCGCCTGACTCTAACCAAAGAATTGGCTGTCTAACAGGAACTGCACTGCAGTTATTATTAAAAGGCAGGACGTTAAACTTAACGTCCTGCCTTTCATTTTAGCCACAAGGAATAATTTGCATATCCTGCTTACTACTAGTGACAATGGACCTTATCGCATGCCTTAACTGCAGGCAGCGGCAACCAAATCATTTAATGCTTCCTGCACCAGCTGACCTACCCGCCGGATATCCTCTGGCTTGATCCGGTCGTTATGGATGCCGCAGGTAACCACTACTGGCGCGTTGAGTTTGCTGGCCAGAAAATGAGCTGCCGGGCGGGCAATCTCATCTTCCTTATGCCCGGTCAAGGTCAATACTGAAACGGTAGCGCTTGTTTGCTCCGGATTTTGCAGGCTCGGGCGCGGAATACCCAGAGCTATGGCACCCAGGTGCGGAATTTCCCCGCCTGTAATGATTACATTCCAATCCCTGCCCATAGCGATTGCCTGCAATTCAACATTTAGCCCGCCGTATTTCTTGCTGATTTCAATAATCCCCATTTAATCCAACCCTCCTGAAAAAACCACTTAGGTGTGCTTTAATTATATATTTTAAATGGCAGACGCCGTATAATATTCATCGTATTTTCAGGTTTTGGTCACATAATAGTAATATACTTCAGATAAAATTAGTTTTACAAAAAACATGAAAAGTGAGGCATTGATATGTCTGCCATACAGCTAAACACAGAAAACAGGTTCTTTCACTACCCGCACCTGGCGGAGGCACTGCTGTTGGATGTGTGTTTTGTTGATTTGATGATCTTGGCCGAAAACGGTCACAAACCCAAAAGACTGAGGGCCCGCCAGCCTCTGCAAGTGATAAGGGAGACATCGCGGGAAGAAAATAAGCAGGTCTGTCTGAGGAGGTTCTTATAAGGGAGGGTTTTTCTTTTTATTTCTGCGAGCAGACAGTTCGCCCCGGACATCAGACGGCGCAATGCCGTGCCAGGCCATAAGTACCAGCAGGTGGTAGACCAGGTCTGCCACCTCGCCGGTTAAGGCTTTCCCGCTGCCGTTTTTTGCCGCGATTATTACCTCTGCGGCTTCTTCACCAATCTTTTTCAGTATTTTATCTTCGCCCTGCTCAAAAAGGTAGGCTGTATAGGAACCGGAGTCCTGATTATTCTCCCGCCTGCTTTGTATAACGCCATATAGTTCTTCAATAATATCCATGGCTTTTTCCTCTGCGCTTTTCCCTATAGATTTACAGGTGAAACTTTACTATGCAGGGTCAGGATTTTTTACCGTAAACCTGATCCGGGTCGAAATATCTCTCACCTATAACTGTTACTCCGCCATCCTGCTCCAGGCGGTAGTGAAAACATGAATAATACCCTTCATGGCAGGCCGCGCCATCCTGCTCTACCTTCACCAGCAGTGTATCCCGGTCACAATCGTAAAAAACCTCTTTCACCTTTTGAACGTTGCCGGATGTCTCTCCCTTGTGCCAGAAAGTTTTTCTGCTGCGGCTCCAGAACCAGGTTTCGCCAGTCTCCAGAGTCTTAGCCAGCGACTCCCTGTTCATGTAGGCCATCATCAGCACAGTCCCGCTGGCCGCGTCCTGAACAATAGCCGGGATCAAACCAGCCTCATTGTATTTTAAGCTGTTTAAATCAAACGCCATTTCTTTTCCCCCATTAAATTGTGGAAGCAAGGGGACGGTTCTCTTGCTTCCTTCCTTAATTAACGATATTTACAGGCATCAATTCTGTAGGTCCGGATTTATCCGGACATTCTGTTCGATTAAAATTAAACCTAGGCTCTCTATAGCTAACAAGTTGTTTACGACTTCTTGTTTTTCCCACGTCCCATTTCTCACGTCTCACATCCCAATCTATATCCTCACGGGCACCCCTATTGAGCGCAGGTAATCCTTGGTTTCCTTTATGGAATACTCTCCGAAGTGAAAGATCGAAGCAGCCAGAGCGGCATCAGCCTCTCCTTCTGTCAGCCCCTCTGCTATATGTTTAAGGTTGCCCACCCCACCGGAAGCTATTACCGGAATGTTAAGTGCCCTTACAATGGCCCTGGTTAAAGGTATGTCATAGCCGTCCTTGGTGCCGTCCCTGTCCATACTGGTCAGCATTATTTCCCCGGCGCCCAGGGCCTCCACCTGCCTGGCCCACCCGACAGCGTCGATTCCTGTAGGAGTCCTGCCGCCGTGAATGTAAACCTCCCAGCTTTCCGGGCCCGACTGCCGGGCGTCGATGGCCACAACTATACACTGGCTGCCGAACCTGCCGGCAGCCTCGGCCACCAGGCCGGGGTTTTGCACGGCAGCGGTGTTGATAGTGACTTTATCCGCCCCGGCGCTTAAGATGGCCCGAATATCTTCCAGGCTGCGGATACCCCCGCCAACCGTATAGGGAATAAACACTTCTCCGGCGGTGCGGTAAACCATGTCCAGGGTGGTTTTACGCCCGTCCGACGAAGCGGTAATGTCCAAAAAAATAAGTTCATCCGCCCCTTCCCTGTCATAAAAGGCGGCAAGTTCAACCGGGTCCCCGGCGTCTCTGAGGTTGATAAAGTTCGTGCCCTTGACAACCCTGCCGCCGGTTACATCCAGGCAGGGGATGACCCTTTTTTGCAGCATTTAACTGACCTCTCTCTCCTCAGCCGCAATAGACAGGGCTTCACTGATCGATACAGTACCGGCGTAAAGAGCTTTACCCATGATCACCGCATCCACACCCAGCGGTTCAAGCTTCTTAAGCGCCCTCAGATCGTCCACCGTGGAGACGCCGCCTGAAGCAATTACTCTCAGGCCGGTTGTGCGGGCAAGCTCTCCGGTAGCTTCAAGGTTGGGCCCCTGCAAGGTGCCGTCCCGCCTGATGTCTGTAAATACAACCCTTTTTATGCCAAGGCCTTTCATTTCCTCAGCCAGTTCAATCGTCCCTTTTTCCACGGTAAGGCCCCACCCTTCAATGGCAACCCGCCCGCTGCGCCCGTCTATACCCACCAGTATGGCGTCGCCGTACCTGGAGCAGGCTTCGGCTACCAGTTCCGGCTTTAATATGGCTGCTGTACCAAGTATTACTCTGGCCGCTCCGATTTCCAGCAGGAGTTCCACAGCCTGCATATTCCTTATACCCCCGCCCACCTGCACCGGGATTTGGACTGCGGCCAGGATTTCTTTGATTACATCAAGGTTTTTTGGGGCGCCGGAAAAAGCTCCGTCCAGGTCCACCACATGGAGCATTTGGGCTCCTTTTTTCTGCCACAGTGCCGCCATCGCCACCGGGTCGTCCGAGTAAACAGTTTCCTGGTCAAGCCGCCCCTCGACCAGGCGCACACACTTCCCTTCCCGCAGGTCAATGGCAGGGATAACTAACATGTCTTAACCACTCTCCCAAAGTTTTCTAGTATCTTAAGCCCCAGCGCACTGCTTTTTTCAGGGTGAAACTGAATGCCGTAGACCTTGTTTTTCCCCACTATTGAAGCAAAATGAACCCCGTATTCGGTAAGCGTAAGAGTAATCTCTGCGTCCACCGGTTCCACAGCGTAGGAGTGAACAAAATAAAATGAAGAACGGTCGGGGATGCCGTCAAGCAGCGGGTCAGGCCGGGCTATCTCGATTTGGTTCCAGCCCATGTGAGGTACTTTTAAACCCTCGGGAAGGCGGCGCACTTGTCCCGGGAAAATACCCAGCCCCTGTGTGTATCCCCATTCTTCACTGGCGTCAAATAGGAGCTGCTGCCCCAGGCAGATGCCTAAAAAAGGTTTCCCCTCCTTGATCGCCTGCAGGATGACTTCTACCATTCCCGCCGCGCGCAGGTTGGCCATGGCGTCGGCAAATGCGCCCACACCAGGCAGAACCACCCCGTCAGCCTGGTCCACCTGCGACGGGTCGCTGACCACAGCAGCCTTTACGCCGACTTTTTCAAACCCCTTGTACACGCTCCTGAGGTTGCCCATACCGTAATCTATAATAGCAATCATTTTTTCTGCCGCCTGTCCTTAAAAATCAGCTCTACAGCTATTCCAAAGTCCCCTTGGTGGAAGGTATTTCTTCTCCGCCTGTCCTGGCACACGCATCTTTTAACGCCCGGGCCACCGCCTTGAAGATGGCTTCAATGATGTGGTGGGTATTCTTGCCCGACAGCAGGCGTATGTGCAGGTTAAACTCACCGTTAAGCGCCAGCGCCCTCATGAATTCCTCGACCAGTTCCGTATCGAAATCACCTATTCTTGCCGCAGGCATGGGCGCGTCAAAGGCCAGGTAACCTCTGCCGCTCAAGTCCACCGCGGCCATAACAAGTGTTTCATCCATAGGTATAATGGCGTGCCCGTACCTGTTTATCCCCGTTTTCTCACCCAGGGTTTTATTAATGGCCTGCCCCAGGCACAGCCCGGCATCTTCAACCGTATGGTGGCCGTCAACAGCCAGGTCCCCACGGCCGGTCAGCTCCATATCAAAAGACGCGTGCTTGGCAAAAAGCTGCAGCATGTGGTCCAGAAAAGGAATGCCTGTGGTTACCCAATAAACTCCCTCTCCGTCAAGGTTTAAACTGACATTAATTTCTGTTTCCAACGTTTTTCTGGTAACATAAGTTGCGCGTGCTTGAGACATTTTATCACCCCTGCAAAATTTTTTTAATCTTACTCAGATGACACCTGTTAAGTCATCATTAACCTGTGCCCAATGCCCGGTTCAGGCCGCACAGTTCTTTAATACGTCACCAAGTTGCTTAATAAAGGCCCTGTTCTCCTCAGCTGTTCCCACCGTCACCCGCAGACAGCGGGGCAGAGAGATGCTTTCAACATTCCTGATCAGTACGCCTCGTGTTAGCAGCCCGCGATAAATCTTTTCAGCCGGCAGCGGTGTCTTGAACATAATAAAATTTGCCTGGCTGGAGAAGGCTTCTACTCCCGGCAGCGCCGCTAATTCCGCAAAAAGCACCTCCCTTTCCTCCAAAATCCTGGCCACCCTTTCCCTGAAAACAGGCAGGTTTTCCATAACCACACTAGCGGCTGTCTGAGAGAAAACATTCAGGTTATATGGCTGTTTAACTTTAAGCAGCTCATTTATTACCGGCCGGCCGGCCAGGAGATAACCGACTCTCAGGCCTGCCAGGCCAAAGGCCTTGGAAAAAGTACGCAGGATTACCAGATTGGGATACCTGCTCAGTAAAGGTACGCAGGATTCTCCCCCGAATTCGTTATAAGCCTCATCAACCACAATAATTTTGCTGGTGTCCCCGAGAATATTTTCAATAGAAGCGAGCGGGGTGGCATTACCGGTCGGGCTGTTGGGAGAACAGATGATCACCATCTTAACTTCCGGTAAGGAGGCGGCGCTTTTTAGACCTGACGCGTCTATTTCAAAATCACTGCTGCGCGGCACTTCAATTTTCGCACAGCCTGCGATCCTGGCGTGCTCACCATACATAGAAAAGGTCGGGGCGGCGACCGCGAATTTCGCTCCCGAGCCAAAAGCCAGCATCAGGTTTAAAATAATCTCATCGGAACCGTTTCCCACCATTATGTTATCCGGGTTAACCCCGGTGTAGTCAGCAAGCCGTTCTCTAAGGATCTTTGCTCCGGGGTCGGGGTAACGGCTGATATCCAGAGAGCTTGCCGCCCTGTATATCTTCACCAGTACTTCCGGAGGGAAGCCATATGGGTTTTCGTTAGCATCAAGCTTAATCACATCCTGATAATAAGGCGCATCATACGGTATGAAATCTTTTAAGTCTAGACGCGCCAGGGCAGATGCGTTAAACGTTCTATTCATTCTATGAGTAGCCCCATTTCCCCTTTAATTTTTCTACATTTTTCATACATATTAGCGTGCCTGACAGCTGTGTGAATCATTACAGCCGCCTAGGAATTAATGTCATCAACACTGTCCTTTGCCGGCGTCAGCCTTTCCAGCACCAGCTTATAACCGTCGGCCCCGTAGTTGAGAGCCCTCTTAACCCGGCTGATCGTGGCCGTGCTGGCGCCGGTACGGCTGGTTATTTCCCAGTAAGTCCGGTTGGTCTGGATCATTTTAGCGACCTCCAGGCGCTGGGCCAGGGATTTTAATTCCGCCACGGTACAAATGTCTTCGAAAAACTGGTAGCATTCATCAATATTTTCTAAAACAAGCACAGCTTCAAACAGTCGATCCAGCAGGTCATCCCTTAGTTTGCCGGAGTACATTGCAACACCCTCTTGCTTTAGTAATGCACCACTTTAACATTTTAACACGCTAAAGAACAAAATGCAAGAAAAAATACAAAGTCCGGCGGAGTCTGCCCAGACTGTCGACAAATTAAGATAACACTAAGTCCATGATGTTGAAACAAGCTGCTCCATTGCGGAGCGTCGTCAGTAAACTTAGCGAAGCTGAGGATGCGAAATTGGATGAGCGGACAAGGATGTCCGCGAAAGCCTGAACTGAGCCAGGACGGCGAATTGAAGGCGGTCCAATTTCGCCCGAAGCGAGCTGTAGTTTACTAGACGCGGAGCAGAGGAGCCAAGCGGGTTTCAACACCATGGACGACTTTGTCAACAAACTGAGCAAACTCCGGCGGAACCTGCCAAAAATAATTCTGAGGTCCGAAACCTTATTTTATCCGCTCTATAGCCTTGTAGCCGATATCCCTGCGGTACTGCATACCCTCAAAACTAATATTGTCAACAGCTTTATAGGCGGACTCGATGGCCTGCAAAATGTCCGGCCCGGTGGCTGTAACCCCCAGTACCCTGCCTCCCGCGGTGACGATCTTACCTTCCTTTGCCGCCGTGCCGGCGTGAAATACAACCACGTTCCCGGCAACCCGGTCCAGTCCGCTGATAACTTTGCCTTTCTCATAAGCCCCCGGATAACCCCCGGATGCGAGCACAACACAGACAGAAGCCTGTTTTTTCCACCTGATCTCAATCTTGTTCAGGCGGCCTGCCAAAACAGCGTCGATTATTTCCACCAGGTCGGTATCCAGCAGGGCAAGCACCGGCTGAGTCTCGGGGTCGCCAAAGCGGGCGTTGAATTCCAGCACCTTGGGCCCCTGCTCTGTTACCATCAGCCCCGCGTAAATAACACCGCGGTAAGTACGTCCTTCCGCATCAAGAGCCCTGATCATCGGAACAAGTATTTCGTCCATAACCTGCTTATGCAGCTCCGGAGTATAAACAGGCGCCGGCGCGTAAGCGCCCATACCACCGGTATTGGGACCCTGGTCATTGTCGAAGGCACGCTTATGGTCCTGCGAGGAAACCATGGGGACTACGTTATAACCATCGGTAAAGGCTAAAATGCTAACTTCTTCACCCAAAAGGCATTCTTCCACGACGATACGGTCTCCGGCCGTACCGAAATCTTTATCCACCATGATCGAGTTCACCGCGTTAACAGCAGTCTGTTTATCCAGAGCCACGATCACACCCTTGCCGGCGGCCAATCCTTCAGCCTTGACCACGCAGGGGGCGCCGGTACGGTCTATGTAAGAAACCGCTGCCGCCGGCTCGGTAAAAACAGCATACCCGGCAGTGGGGATGTTATATTTGGCCATGATGTCTTTGGCTACCACCTTGCTGCCTTCAATTTCAGCGGCGGCGCGTGACGGCCCGAAGACTTTAAGTCCGGCCTGCTCGAACTGGTCGGTTAGCCCGGCGCACAACGGGGCTTCAGGACCTACCACAGTAAGGTCAATGCCTTTATCCCTGGCAAAAGCCAAAAGACTGGGGATGTCCTCAGCGCTAATGCCAACGCAGACAGCGTCCCCGGCAATACCGGCATTGCCGGGCGCGCAGTAGATTTCCTTAACCCGGGGGCTTTGCTTCAGCTTCCAGACCAGAGCGTGCTCGCGCCCGCCGCCGCCTACCACCAGCACTTTCATTAATAATCCCTCCCAGTTTGGTCGTGAGATGTGAGTCGTGGGACGTGGGGGCTTACAGGCATTCCCTAGGGTCCTTTGTGCAAAAAAACTTGCACCTGTGATCTATAGGGTAGTTGCCCATGCCGCTGTTGCGGCACCACGAAGGTGAAAATTGTAGGTTCGATTTCAATCGAACAACGGCGCGCCAGCGCCGAATGCGTTTGAGACCGCTGCAACATTGTGCGACTAAAGTCGCACCTACAATTTATAGGCAACCCAGGACGTTTTTTTCAGGGTAGCTTTTTCCAATTACCAATACTTCCCTGGCAAGTCGAGAACCTTACCTTTTGCTTCCCACGTCTCAATTCTCACGTCTCACGTCCCAATTCTCACGTCTCAATTAGTGTTTGAAGTGTCTCATGCCGGTGAAGACCATGGCTATGCCGTGTTCATCGCAGGCTTTGATCGATTGTTCGTCCCGGATGGAGCCGCCGGGCTGGATAATAGCCGTTATACCGGCTTTGGCTGCCTCAATGACGGTATCTTCGAACGGGAAAAAAGCATCAGATCCGAGCACGGCGCCGCGTGCTTTTTCACCGGCCTGTTCAAAAGCAATCTTGGCGGAACCCACCCGGTTCATCTGGCCGGCGCCTACCCCGATGAGTTGGCGCCCGCTGGTAACGACAATAGCGTTGGACTTCACATGTTTGGCCAGGGTCATGGCAAAAAAGAGTTCTTCCATCTCTTCTTTAGTCGGCTGCTTTTTGGTAACCACCTTCAGTTCCGCGGGGTTTAATACTTCCCGGTCGAACTCCTGCGCCAGCAGTCCGCCGTTTACCTTTCTGATCTCAAGCCGGTCATTGGTCTGCCCGGTAATCTCGCCGGTCACCAGCAGCCTTAAATTAGCCTTGGCCTTCAAAATCTTGAGTGCCGCATCATCGTAGCCCGGAGCGATAATTGCCTCTAAAAATATTTTAGTCATTTCCTCGGCGGTCGCCGCGTCCACAACCCTGTTGAAAGCCACAATACCGCCGTAGGCGGAGACAGGGTCGGCCTCCAGCGCTTTTTTGTAGGCGCCGGTCAGGTTTGCCGAACAAGCGCAGCCGCAGGGGTTGTTGTGCTTTATGATCACCGAGGCAGGATCGCTGAACTCTCGTACCAGCTCAAAAGCTGAGTTTAAATCGAGAATATTGTTATAAGAAAGCTCTTTGCCCGAAAGCTGCATGGCATTGCCCACACACGGGCCCGAAGTTGACGAGTCACGGTAGAAAGCAGCCTTCTGGTGCGGGTTCTCCCCGTAACGAAGGATCTGTGCCCGCCGCGCCTGAATGTTCCAGTCAGGCGGAAACAGCTCAGCGCCGGTCCCCAGGTTTTCGAGATAAGCGGTAATGGCCGCGTCATAAGACGCTGTGTGAGCAAAGGCCTCCAGGGCCAGGGACATCCGTAGCTCACTGCCGGCCTGGCCGCTGCGCAGGGCCTCCAACACTTCACTGTAACGTTCCGGATTCACGACAATAAGAACATTTTCATAGTTCTTGGCAGCGGAGCGGACCATGGTGGGACCGCCGATGTCAATGTTTTCAATAGCTTCTTCCAATGTCACACCAGGTTTGGCCACAGTCTCCCGGAAAGGATACAGGTTCACCGCCACCAAATCAATGGGGGTAATATTGTGGTTTCTGAGCTGTTCCAGGTGGTCTTTATTACGCAGGGCCAGGATTCCCCCGTGCACTTTCGGGTGCAGTGTTTTCACCCGGCCATCCAGAATCTCGGGAAAACCGGTAACATCAGAAATATATCTAACAGGCACACCTGCTTCCCGCAGGGTTTTGAGCGTACCTCCGGTGGAAACAATCTCCACCCCCAGTTCAGCCAGACCCCTGGCAAACTCAACAACTCCGTTCTTGTTTGATACGCTGATTAAAGCGCGTTTAACCGGCATATGCATCTCCTCCATCTTTTATTTAACTATAGTAACTTTTCTGCCGTTCAACTTAAGGCGCCCTTCGGCAAAAAGCCCAACGGCTTCAGGGTAAATTTTGTGTTCCTGTTCAAGGATGCGGGCGGCCAAAATGTCCGCGGTGTCATTATCATAAACCGGAACAACAGCTTGCAGAATTATAGGACCGGTGTCCATGCCATCATCGACAAAATGCACTGTGCAACCGCTGAATTTCACTCCATACTCCCAGGCCTGCTCCTGGCCATGCAGCCCCGGGAAAGAAGGCAGCAGCGCCGGGTGTATGTTCATAACCCTGTTGGGGTAAGCCTCCAATAAAACACTGCCCACCAGCTTCATGTAGCCCGCCAGGCAGACTAAAGCGACTCCATGTTTTTTTAACTGCTCTAATATGGCTTTTTCGTAATCCGTTTTGGAGGCAAATTCACGCCTGTCGACATATACAGCGGGGATGCCGGCCTTGCGCGCCCTTTCAAGCGCAAAGGCTCCTTCCTGGTCACTGATCACTACTGCTACTTCCGCGTTAATTTTGCCTGCCGCGGCAGCGTCCATGATCGACTGAAGATTTGAACCCCGCCCTGACGCCAGAACACCCAATCTTAATTTTTCCAATGCTTCTCCCCCCTTCATACGTGAGGAATTAAACAAATATCACCTCTGGCCCGCCTGCCACTACTTCACCAATAAGATAACTCTTCTCACCCCTGGCAGACAGGTCAGCCATAACCTCTTCAGTTTGTGCGGCGGCGACCACGGCTACCAGGCCAATACCCATGTTAAAGGTCCGCAGCATCTCCTGCTCCGCCACGTTCCCTTTTTGACGGATCAAATCAAAAACCGGGGGAACGGGCCATGAACCCAGGCTGATCTTGACCCCGGTTCCCTGCGGCAGGACACGGGGTACGTTTTCCTTCAAACCACCTCCGGTAATATGAGCAAGCCCTTTGATCTCAAACCTGTCCAGGAGCGGCGCGACCGCTTTAACATAGATCACGGTCGGTTCCAGCATCTCTTCACCCACGGTACGGCCCAGCTTTTCCTGATAAGTATTTACACTGAAACCGGCGATTTCAAATAAAACCTTTCTGGCCAGTGAGTACCCGTTGCTGTGCAGCCCCGCAGAAGGAAGGCCGATTAAGCGGTCACCCGGCACAATCCCACGGCCGTCTACGATCTTGCCGCGTTCTACAACGCCTACGGCAAACCCGGCCAAATCATATTCATCAGGGCTGTAAAAGCCAGGCATCTCGGCAGTCTCACCGCCGATCAGCGCGCAGCGCGCCTGGCGGCAGCCTTCAGCCACACCTTCCACAATACTGGCCACCTTTTCAGGGAAAAGCTTGCCCACAGCAAGGTAATCCAGAAAAAACAAAGGTTCGGCACCCTGTACCAGAATGTCGTTCACGCACATGGCCACCGCGTCAATACCGATTGTGTTGTGGCGGTCCATCAGCATGGCTACCCTGAGTTTGGTGCCCACCCCGTCTGTACCGGCCACGAGGACCGGCTCGCGGTATTTGTCTTTATTCAGAGCGAAGAAGCCGCCAAAACCACCTATGTCAGTAAGCACCTCCGGCCTGAATGTGCTCTGCACAGACTTGCGCATCAGGTGCACCGCCCTGTTACCGGCGTCTATGTTCACTCCGGCGTCCACATAGGTCAGCTTTTTATCTCTCCCGGTCATTATTAACCTCCATATTGAGTTTTGAGCCGTGGGACATGAGCCGTGGGATATTGGGATATGGGTCGTAAGACGTGGGAAGTGGGTATATCCTGCATTCCACCCGGGTCATTAAAGAGTCTTTTGACCCGTAAGGCTATCTTTTAGTCCCATTTCTCACTTCAAACGTCTAACTTCCCACTTCCCATATCCCACGTCTCATTCAAGCACGTACTTGCCGCTGCCGTTGGTGTCTGAAATATCTACGGGGTAATCACCGTTAAAGCAGGCGGTGCAAAAAACAGCCTGATTTTCGCCGAAAACACCCAGCAGTCCCTCCAAACTGAGATAATGCAGGCCGTCCGCTCCGATATATTGCCTGATCTCTTCCACATTTTTTTTAGCAGCTATAAGCTCTTCTTCATTTGAAGTGTCTATACCGTAAAAACAGGATTTTTTTATAGGCGGAGAACTGAGCAAGAAGTGTACTTCCTTTGCTCCGCTATCCCGTATTAATTTCACTATTTTACCGCTGGTGGTGCCTCTTACGATAGAGTCATCCACCACCACTACCCGCTTCCCAGCCAGGACATCCCGCACGGGGTTGAGTTTAAGTTTCACGCCAAGGTCCCGGTTATTCTGACTGGGCTGGATAAAAGTCCGGCCGATGTACCTGTTTTTCATCAACCCTTCTTCGTAGGGAATGCCGGACTCCAGGGCGAATCCCCAGGCAGCGGTTTTACCGGAATCGGGAACGGGGATGACTATGTCGGCATCGACCCGGTACTCCCTGGCCAGCTGGCGCCCCATTTCACGGCGCACCTTGTTGACGTTGAAACCGTCAATGCGGCTGTCCGGGCGGGCTATATAGACGTACTCAAAGATGCAGTGCGCCCGGTTGACACTCTGGAAAGCCTTTCTTGAAGTAAGCCCGTTTTCATCAATTATTATTATTTCCCCGGGCTCCACATCCCTCACCAGTTCAGCCCCAACAGTGTCAAGCGCGCACGACTCCGACGCCAGCACATAAGCGTCGCCGCGGCGCCCCAGGCACAGTGGCCTGAAGCCGTGGGGGTCACGCACACCGATCAGGCTTTTTTCAGTTATGATTACCAGTGAATAGGCGCCCTTTATGTCAATCATCGTTTTCATGATGGAGTCTATAAGACTGCCCTGGCTGTATCTGGCAATGAGATTCACGATAACCTCACTGTCCGTGGAGGACTGGAAAACCGACCCGTTTGAAAACAACTGGGAGCGCAGTGTGTTAACGTTGGTCAGGTTGCCGTTGTGAGCCAGACCGATCATTCCCCTGGAGCAACGAAATACAAGGGGTTGTGCGTTGACCAGATGGCTCGAGCCGGTTGTGGAATAGCGGACATGCCCTATAGCGATGTGCCCCTGCAGGCTGCTTAAGCCTTCCAGGTCAATAGCCTCTGAAGCCAGCCCCATACCTTTTTGCAGTTGAATCCTTCTGCCGTCGGCCACAGCAATGCCGGCGCTTTCCTGCCCCCGGTGCTGCAGGGCGTACAGCCCGTAATAGGTAAGTCTCGCCACATCAAGTCCGGCGCCGTAAATGCCGAAAACACCGCACTCTTCCTTCAGCTTGTCCCAGGCGTGCCCGCCTTCAGCCAGGATCTTTGCGCATCTCCCTGTCATTTTCAAACGCTCCTTACTCTATTTGAATACTTTCGGAAAGTCCTACCGTTTGTCATTGCGAGCGTTAAGCGAAGCAATCTCCGGCTCTTACCCCCGCTTTATACTGTGAGATCGCCACGTCGCTTTCGCTCCTCGCGATGACAGAACGGTCTTTGCAAACCGACTTTCCGAAATTACTCTATTTTAGGCAACCAGATATATTTACTTCTGGTCTGAACTCTTTCCCGTCAGCCTTCTAAACACTTCGGCATACGCTTCTTCAACACTGCCCAGATCGCGGCGGAAGCGGTCTTTGTCCAGTTTTTCACGGGTGTCCCGGTCCCAGAAACGGCAGGTGTCAGGCGATATCTCATCGCCTAAAACAACTTGCCCCTTATGCAGGCCAAACTCAAGTTTAAAATCCACCAGGTCAATTTTTTTATCTGACAGGTATTCCAATAAAATGTCGTTTACTTTTAAAGCTATATCTTTGATCGTGTCAATTTGTTCGGGTGTAGCCAGGTCGAGCGCCCTGATGTGGTATTCATTAATCATCGGGTCGCCCAGTTTATCGTCCTTGTAGTAAAACTCCAGCACCGGGCGGGACATAGGTGTGCCTTCAGGCAATCCCAGGCGCTTGGCCAGGCTTCCGGCGGCAATGTTGCGCACTATGACTTCAATCAGGATGATTTTTAACGACTTGACCAGCATTTCCCGGTCACTGACCAGTTCCACGAAATGCGTGGGAATACCCTTCTCTTCAAGCAGCTTAAAAAACACCGCCGAAATCCGGTTGTTCAGAACACCCTTGTTTTGGATGGTCCCTTTTTTCGCCCCGTTAAAGGCAGTGGCGTCGTCTTTATAGTCCACCATGAAAAGGTCCGGATCAGTGGTGCGGTACACCTTTTTGGCCTTTCCCTCGTACAGTTGTTCAAGCTTTTCAGGCATTTAACCTACCTCCATTCCTATAAATCAAATCTTTTATAAATGAAATCAATATTTTTCAAGTGGTAGTTATAGTTAAACAAGCGGCTTATCTCATTTTTTTCCGCCAGCGCGGTGATATCATTGTCAGCCAGCAGCAGGTCAAGAAAACTCTTGCCCGTCCGCCAGGCCTCCATGGCGTTGCGCTGTACCAGCTCATAAGCCCGCTCCCGCGACAGTCCTTTCTCATCCACCAGGTATAAAAGGACGCGCTGAGAAAAGATCAGGCCGTGTGTGCGCTCGATATTCTTCATCATGTTTTGGGGATAAACTAAAAGGTTGGTGATAATATCGTTAAATTTCGCCAGCATGTAATCCAGGGTGATGGTGCTGTCGGGGATAATCACCCGCTCCACTGAAGAGTGTGAAATGTCCCGCTCGTTCCAGAGCGGCACGTTTTCCATGGCTGCCAGGGCGTTGCCCCGCAGGAGGCGCGCCAGGCCGGAAATGCGTTCCCCGGTGATAGGGTTGCGTTTATGAGGCATGGCTGAAGAGCCCTTCTGTCCTTTTTTGAAATTTTCCTCGACCTCCAGAATATCGGTCCGCTGCATGGTGCGCAGTTCAGTGGCAAACTTGTCCAGCGAACTGCCTATCACTGCAATGGTGGTAAGGTACTCGGCGTGGCGGTCACGCTGCAGGACCTGAGTTGATACATTAGCTGGTTTCAGTCCCAGCCGTTTGCAAACGTGGGCTTCCACCCGCGGGTCAATATTGGCATAGGTGCCGACAGCGCCGGAGATTTTCCCCACACTTACGGTTTTCACCGCCTGTTCCATCCTCCGGATGTTGCGGTCGGTCTCATCCACCCAGAGCAGCATTTTCAGGCCGAAAGTAATCGGCTCGGCGTGGATGCCGTGGGTGCGTCCGATCATCATCGTACTGCGGTGCTCCACGGCCTTTTCCAGCAGTACCTCCCTACAGCGCCGCAGCCTTGTCAGGATATGCCGGCCGGCTTCTTTCATCAGGGCGGCTAAGGCTGTGTCAAGCACATCCGATGACGTAAGGCCGAGGTGAATGTATTTGGCGGCTTCACCTACGTATTCCCCCACATTGGTGGTAAAAGCGATAATATCATGGTTTGTGATCGCCTCTATTTCTGCGATGCGCTTTATGTTAAAGTTAGCCTTCTTTTTAATCTCCCGCAATGCCTGCCCGGGCACCTGGCCCAATTTGGCCATGGCCTCGCAGGCGTATATCTCCACATCCAGCCATTTGCGAAACTTGTTTTCCTCCGACCAGATTTGTTTCATTTCCGGCAGAGTATAGCGATCGATCATAGTTTAAGTACCTCCCGAGTTTCTTGAAAAACAATTTGACAGGATTAACAGGATTTTTAAAGATTTACAGAATTTATTTATTTTATTAAAAGACCATCTTCATTTTTAAAACATATAAATATAAATTTACATCCTGACAATCGTTATTTTTAAATAATGTAATTCCATCCTGTTAATCCTGTTTTAATCCAGTAAATCCTGTCAATTTGTTTTCTTGTTTACATTCCCGTCCGGATCATGTATCCCTCTATGCCCAGCTCGGCCAGCAGGTCATTTTTTTCTTTTACCTGTTTGGCCAGCTTTTCTTTGTAGGCGATTACTTTGGCCCTGATCTCAGGGTTGGCCGAGCCTATAATCTGAGCGGCCAGAATTCCGGCGTTCTTGGCGCCGTTGATGGCCACCGTCGCCACCGGCACGCCGGATGGCATTTGTACGATAGCATACAGGGCGTCAACTCCACTCAGCGCTCCAGATTTGATAGGGACTCCTATTACCGGCAGGGGGGTGCAGGCCGCAATGACACCGGGCAGGTGAGCGGCGCCTCCCGCGCCGGCGATAATAACCGACAGCCCGCGTGCCGCGGCGCTGCGGGCGTATTCCGCCGTTTGCTCAGGCGCCCGGTGAGCCGACGAGATAACTACTTCGCTGCTCACCCCAAACTCTCCCAGGATGCCGGCCGCCTCTCTCATAACCGGCAGATCGGAATCACTACCCATAATGATGCCGACCAGGGGCTTTTCCATAAAATCTTACTCCCTTTTCATTATTTATAAGATTAGAATATTATTTGACTGCTGAATAAAAATAATACTGGTTCAAATAAAATAAAGCCCGGTGGTATAGGATTTCGTATGAGCGAAACCTACCCGCCTGGGCTTTTATCCCTTACCGGTGTAGCACCTCAAGTTAGAGGTTAGATGTTCGAGGTTTTACTCGGAAGTTCATTGATTTTTGGAACCTCGAATCCCGAACTTCTAAATTCAGAATGCCTGCGCCGCTTGGACCAAACCGCTCCCCAAACCGGCCTGGAACGTGGAACCCTAGGCGCACTTCCTCTCCGTATTGCTTTTTAATTATAAAATGAAGTAATAATTCCAATAAATTGAGAGGTCTCAATTTAACCCAAGCTTATATTAACAAATGTTTTAAAAAGCTGTCAACAAAAAAGCGCTCCTTTTAGA
>ENA-UOYA01000828-UOYA01000828.1-activated-sludge-metagenome-genome-assembly--contig:-NODE-828-length-36441-cov-23.504013_pt1 | contig 36441 bp, 21 predicted proteins | sample MGYA00238163_ERZ764804 | MGnify/ENA primary metagenome ERZ764804 (study PRJEB28919, sample SAMN05720223) | activated sludge metagenome | isolation source: Anaerobic digester | place: Hong Kong...
GGTGTTTTTTTTCGCGGAACCATCTGGAGCAGGTCAACATGAAACCAACCTACAAACCGGACGTCGTGAACGTCCATGACGATGCCCTGCTGGAGGAACTCGAGCAGCAACTGCGGGAAAGTTCCATGGACAGCCTTCTGAACGAGGCCGACGAGGCGTTCAAGGAAGGTGAAGTGGTGCGGGGACGGGTCGTCGAAGTCGGCAGCGACCGGGTGCTGGTCGACATCGGTTACAAGAGTGAGGGCGTGGTGCCCCGGAGCGAGTTCGCCGGGCTGGAAAACCTCGAAATCGGCCAGGAATTCGATTTCTGCATTGAAAATCCCGAAGATGAAAACGGCATGCCGATGCTGTCCAAAACCAAGGCGGACCGCATCCGGAACTGGGAACACGTGCAGAAAGTGTACGAAGAAGACGGCGTGATCGAAGGCGTGATCACCCGCCGGGTCAAGGGTGGCCTCAAGGTGGACATCGGCATTGACGCGTTTATGCCCGCCAGCCAGTTGTCTTTCCGGCCCGTGGGTGACCTGGAGCGCTTCATCGGCCAGAAAATGGAGTTCAAGATCATCAAGTTGACCCGTCGTCGCCGCAACGTCGTGGTGAGCCACCGCAAGTTGATTGAAGAACGGCGGATCGAAGAAAAACGCCGGCTGATGGAAACCATCCACGAAGGCGCGATCATCAAGGGCGAAGTGAAGAACATTACCGAGTTTGGCGCGTTCGTGGACGTGGGCGGCATCGACGGCCTGCTGCACGTGACCGACATGAGTTGGGGCCGCGTGAAGCACCCATCCCAGATGCTCAAGGTCGGCGACGAGATCGAGGTCAAGGTGCTCAGTTTCGATCCAGCCACCGAGCGGATCAGCCTCGGCCTCAAGCAGAAAACCGAAAATCCCTGGCTCTCGGCCGAGGAGCGCTACCCGGTGGGGTCCGTGCACCGCGGCAAGGTGGTCAGCCTGACGGAATACGGGGCCTTCGTGCAGTTTGAAGACGGTCTCGAGGGCATGGTTCACGTGTCCGAAATGAGTTGGACCCGTCGCGTGCGGCATCCCAACGAGGTGCTGTCCCTCGACCAGGAAGTGGACGTGATGGTGCTGAGCGTGGACGCCACGGAACAGAAAATGGCCCTGGGCATCAAGCAGACCCAGCCCAATCCGTGGAAGACCATGCAGGAACGCTATCCCATCGGGTCCGTGGTCAAGGGCGTGGTCCGCAACATGACCGAGTACGGCGCGTTCATCCAGTTGGATGACGGCATCGACGCCCTGCTCCACGTGAGCGACATGTCGTGGACGAAGAAGATCACCAATCCCGCCGAAATCCTGTCGAAGGGCCAGGAGGTCGAGGTCCAGGTGCTGAGCATTGACGCCGAGAACGAGAAAATCAGCGTCGGCCTCAAGCAGTTGCAGACCGACCCGTGGATCGAGGTGGTCAAGGACATCCCGGTGGGCAGCCACGTCGAGGTGACCATCACCAAGTTGGTGAGTTTCGGCGCCTTCGCCGACCTGGGGCAGGGCGTGGAGGGCCTGATCCACGTCAGCGAACTCTCCAGTGACCGGGTGAACAAGCCCGAAGACGTCCTGAAGATCGGCGACAAGGTCATGGCCAAGGTCATCAACATCAACCACGTCGACCGCAAAATCGGCCTGAGCGTGCGCGAGTACGAGCGGGACCTGGAGCGGCAGAACACGGCCGATTACCAGCCGGGCGCGGTGGACGTTACGGACTCCCTGCGGGGCGCCGTGCCTTCCAGCATGATTCAGGCCGGCCGCAGCCTCGAAGACGTGGCCCACGAACTGATGATGGCCGTCAGCCGCGTGGAGGCCGCCAAGGCCGCCGCGAAGGCCGATACCGCGTCTGCCACCACCAGCCAGACCGAGGAGGGCGCGGCGGCGCCGGATACTCCGGCGCCCGAATCGGTACGGCCGCCGGAAGAGGCGTCCGGCGGTCCGGCTGCCGGGGAATAAACCCGGTTTATTTTCCCGTAATGTTCCGGCGCGGGCGTCTCTCGCGGATGATGAGACGCGCGCGCCGTGTTTTTTTAACACACAGGAATGCCAATGCCCAGAAGGGGCACGGGAGATTTCCCATGACACCATCGAAGAAACCCCACAGGATGGCCGGTACCGTGATGACCGGCGCGGACATGGTGATGCAGGTTCTGGCCGATGAAGGGGTGGACACCATCTTCGGATACAGCGGCGGCGCCATCCTGCCGACCTATGACGCGGTCTTCCGCTGGAACCGCGCGCACCCGGACCAGGAAATCCGCCTGGTCGTTCCCGCGAACGAGCAGGGCGCCGGTTTCATGGCCGCCGGGTATTCCCGGGCCAGCGGCAAGGTCGGCGTCTCGCTGGTGACGTCCGGGCCCGCCGCCACCAACAGCGTCACGCCCATCCGCGACTGCATGGCCGATTCCATTCCCATGATCCTGATCTGCGGCCAGGTGGCCCGCGCGGCCATCGGCACCGACGCCTTTCAGGAAGCCCCCGTTTATAACATCATGAGCGCCTGCGCCAAGCACGTGTTCCTGGTGAAGAACGAACAGGAACTCGAGGCCACCGTGCGCACGGCCTTCCACATTGCCCGCAGCGGCCGGCCCGGACCGGTGGTCATCGACCTGCCCAAGGATGTCCAGAACTGGCAGGGGCCCTTCCGCGGCGAGGGCATGCTGCCCCTCGCGGGATACACCGCCCGGATCAAGGCCCTCGAAACCTGGCAACTTTCCCCGGACGAGGCGAAGGCCTTCTTCGATCTCCTGAAACGGGCAAAGCGGCCGCTCATCTACGCCGGCGGCGGCGTGATCAATTCCGGCGCGGCCGCGGCGCTGCGCCGCTTCGCGAAGCATTTCGGGATTCCCGTCGTGACCACCCTGATGGGCATCGGCGCGATGGACACCACCGATCCCCTGTGCCTGCACATGCTGGGCATGCACGGCACGGCCTACGCCAACTACGCCGTGGAGGACTGCGACCTGCTGCTGTCGGTGGGTGCCCGCTTCGACGACCGCGTGGCTGGCGTGCCCCGGGAGTTTGCCAGAAACGCCGTCATCTGCCACATCGATATCGATCCCGCTGAGATCGGCAAGGTCAAGCCCGTGGACTGGCACGTGGTGGGTGATGCCCGGAAAGTGCTCGAGGCCCTGCTGGAATATGGTAAGGGACAAAAATTCGATTTTTCGGCGTGGCGCAAGCACGTGGAGCGCCTGAAGAAAAACCACCCCATGAACTACAACCGGGAGAGCGCCATCATCCAGCCCCAGGCGGTGATGGAACTCCTCAACGAGTTCACGAAAGGCGAAGCGATCATCTCCACCGGCGTGGGACAGCATCAGATGTTCGCCGCGCAGTTCCTCCACTTCAGGCATCCCCGGCTGTGGCTTACCTCGGGCAGCATGGGCACCATGGGCTTCGGCCTGCCCGCCGCCATCGGCGCCCAGTGCGCCTTCCCCGATAAACTGGTCATCGACGTGGACGGCGACGGCAGCCTGCGCATGAACATCGGTGAAATGGAAACCTGCACTACCTACAACCTGCCGGTCAAGATCCTGCTGCTGAACAATTACGGGGACGGCATGGTGGTCCAGTGGCAGTCGCTATACTTCGAGGGACGCTTCTCGGGCACCGACAAGTCGTTGCACCGCAAGGATTTCATCCGCGCGGCCGAAGCGGACGGCTTCGAGTTCGCCCGCCGGGTGGAGCGCTACGAGGACCTGCGGGGAGCCATGGACGCCTTCATTCATCACGAGGGACCGGCCTTCCTCGAAGTTATCGTCGACAAGAATGCCTTCGTGTTCCCCATGGTGGGGCCCGGCATGCCTTACAAGGAAATGCTGACCGGTCCGTACATCCCGGCCCGGAATGGCGAGGTGCCCGCGGAAGCCACGCTGGAAACCTCGGACGCCTTCTGATCCCGCGACGAGTCCGCGCCCCGGAGGGAAATGCCGGGGCGCGGGCCCGGGGGTACCCCGCTTCGGCCGGCTCGTGATATGATGCAAGCGTGACCAACCCGGAGGATTACGCGATGTTGAAAGATCGCATGGTACGCGTTAAACTGGTCCGCCGTTTCAAGGAGCAGCGCCCCCAGTCCTATGTGGGCAAGGTTACCGGGTTCAGTGAAGGCTGGGTGCTTCTTGAGGGTAAACTGGTGCTGGTCAGCCGAAACATCCCCGGGGGCGCCCAGGTGGATGCCCAAAAATCGATCGTGATGATTCCCCGGGATAACATTGAATCCATCCAGTTGCTGCCGGATACCTTCAACCTGGACAAGATTACGGTTAACACCGAGGGACAGCAACTCCGGTTGGACGTGCCTGGCGGAACGCCCTGTTACATCGGCGAGATGGGTGAGGGGTAATTCGCCCGTCCTTCTGGTGGGTTACTGGACAGCCTATGAGAAACGTCAGCAATATCAACGTCTTATCTATCACGCCCCTGTGTCCGCCCGAAGAACTCGTTCGGGAAATCCCCATTACGGCCGAGATTTCGGAGACCGTTTCCTCCGCCCGGGATACCATCCGGGCCATCCTGGAGAAGCGGGATCCACGCCTGCTGGCCGTGGTAGGACCGTGCTCGATCCATGATCCCGCCGCGGCCCTCGAGTATGCCGGTCGCCTGGCTGCCCTGCGACGGGAACTCGGGGATCGCCTGTTCATCGTGATGCGCGTGTATTTCGAAAAGCCCCGTACCACCATTGGCTGGAAGGGGCTGATCAACGATCCCGACCTCGACGGCAGTTACAACATCGAAAAGGGGCTCCGCAAGGCCAGGAAGATCCTGCTGGATATCAACGCCCTCGGCGTGCCCGCCGGCAGCGAAGTGCTGGATCCCATTATTCCCCAGTACATCGCCGACCTCCTGTCGTGGGTATCCATCGGCGCGCGTACCAGCGAATCCCAGACCCATCGCGAACTGGCCAGCGGTCTCTCCATGCCGGTGGGTTTCAAGAACTCCACCGACGGGAACGTGCGCATTGCCGTGGATGCCATCCTGGCGGCCCGGTGGCCCCATCATTTTCTCGGCATCGACCTGCAGGGACGCACCTGCGTGGTCGCCACGCGCGGCAACCCCCATTGTCACGTCATCCTGCGGGGCGGCTACAGTGGCCCGAACTATGACCCGGTCAGCGTAATCGACACGGAAGAGACCATGTGCCGGGAAAACCTGGACCCCCGCATCATGATCGACTGCAGCCACGCGAACAGCGGCAAAAAGCCCCATCTGCAGGGGCACGTGTTACGGGACGTGGTGCAGCAGAAGGTCGAGGGCAACACCTCTATCATCGGCTTCATGCTCGAAAGCAATCTCCGCGAAGGCAACCAGAAGCTGACCAGCCGTCCCGAAACCCTCGAATATGGCCTGAGCATCACCGATCCCTGTATCGGCTGGGAAACCACCGAGCGTCTCCTGCGGGAGACCTGCGACAAGTTGCGCGCCTGCGCGGGATGTGCCAGCCGGGTTCGATCCTGATCTGGAGAGAGCGCGTGGTCGCGGATCCTCCGATTTCCAGGCATTGAGATGACACCTTTGGCCCTTTCGGTGGGTCTCATTAAATTGCTGCTATATAATCGTTTCACTGGGAGGACATGGCATGGCGTGCTGGCGAACGGTCCTGGTAGTGGTCGGGCTTGGCCTTGGATTTGGTGGTCTGGGATGGGGGGCTGAACCCGCGGTACCGGTGAAAGTAGGGCGGTTTCCCCAGGAAATCGCCGAACAGTGGACGCCGGACAACGGCCTGCCCGCGAAACGCCTCGACGATGTCCGGATGGTGAATGGACAACTGAAGATCCGCGTGGAAGATACCTGGTACGGCCGCGATGGAGACCACTGGGTTCCCACCGATCCGGAGTTACCATGGTACCTGATCCCGGAAGAGGGGGACTACGTCCGGCTGAGCCGGCAAGCAGAACCCCATGCCATCAACGCGCGGGACGTCGCCCCCGAATCGGGAGAGCCCGTTGCCGTGGCGACCGGCAAGGGCCTGTTCCTGAAACAGGAAGACGGGCGATTCCGCCGGGTGGTTATAGCCGATGAGGCCGGCCGCGACTGGGCGGCCAGGGATGTCCGCGGCGTGGCCATCGCTCAGAACGGCGACCTGTGGGTCGCCACCCCCGCGGGAGTATGCGCAGGCAGGGAGGGATTGTGGCAATTCTATACCGGCCAGGAAGGATTGCCTTACGACGATTTCACCTGCGCGGCGGCCGCCAGCGATGGGTCCATCTGGTTCGGCACCACCATCGGCGCGATCCGCTGGAAAAACGGACAGTGGCGGTACCGGCAGGGCAGGCGTTGGCTGCCCGGGGATCACGTGCGCGCCATGGCGCCCGGTCCCGACGGCGAGATGTGGTTTGCCACCAGCGGCGGCCTTGGCCGTATCGGCTGGCGCGTGATGACCCTCGCCGAAAAGGCCGCCTTCTATGAACAGGAAATGGACCTGGTCCGCCGCACGGAGTATGGCTACGTGGCCCAGGCATACCTCGAACGGCCCGGTGATAAATCGGAGGTACGCCTCGCGGATGACGACAACGACGGCCTGTGGACCTCCATGTACGGCGCCGGCGAATGTTTCGCCTATGCCGCTACCCATGACCCGGCCGCCCGGGAGCGGGCGAGGGCCGCTTTCCGCGCCCTGAAGTTTCTCCAGGAAGTACCCCAGATGGGAAGCATCCGGCCTCCCGAGGGGTACGTCGCCCGGACCGTTCTGCCCGGCGACGGCCCGGATCCCAACGAGGGACGCATGGAACAGGACCGCCGCCACAAGGAAAATCGTGATGGAAGGTGGAAAGTTTACGAGCCCCGCTGGCCCAGGACCGATGACGGGCGCTGGTACTGGAAGAGCGATACCAGCAGCGATGAACTGGACGGGCATTACTTCTTCTATCCCGCCTACTTCGATTATGTCTGCGAAACCGAGGCCGAAAAGGACGAAGTCCGCGAGGTGGTGCGTAAACTCACCGATCATCTCGTCGAGAACGACTTTCTGCTCATCGATCATGACGGGGCCCCCACCCGGTGGGGCATGTACAACCCCAAAAGCCTGAACCACGACCCGGACTGGTGGCAGGAACGGGGCCTGAAGTCGCTCAGCATGCTGTCTTACCTTGCCGTGGCCGCCCACGTGACCGGTGACGAAAAGTACGAGAAGATCGCCCGCGAGCTCATGGACCGTTTCGGTTACCACAACAACGCCATGTTCTACAAGGTGCACCTTGGGCCCGGCTCAGGTAACCAGTCCGACGACGAAATGGCCTTCATGTGCTATTACAACCTCATGAAATACGCGAAGGACGAGAACCTGAAAAATCAGATCCGGTGTTCGTTCTTCTACGCCTGGGTCAACGAGGCGGCGGAAATGAACCCCTTCTTCAACTTCGCGTACGCCGCCTTCGGGCGGGGAGGCGTCTATGCCTCCGCGTTCGGGCCGCTGCCGGTGGAACCCATGGCGTTCTGGCTCGACGACGCCATTGAAACCCTCATCGATTTCCCCCTTGACCGGGTGAACTGGGGCCACAAGAACAGCCACCGCAAGGACATCATCAAGTTGCCGCCCTGGATCTCCACCGAGCCCTTCGATCCCCACAACGGCAGCCGGGGCTACCGGGTGAATGGAAAAACCCTGCCCGTTTCCGAACGTTACTTCAACCACTGGAACCATGATCCGTGGCAACTCGATTATTCCGGTGACGGTCGTACCCTCGGTAGCGGCACCGTCTTCCTGCTGCCTTACTACATGGGCCTGCTGCACGGCTTCATCGCCGTGGATTAGTCCAGCCAAAAAACCGGTCATTTTTCTTGACAGATTAAGGCAAATCTGGTAATATTTATTACCGATTTGATCTAAGGCTGGAAATAAAAATAACCGGTTATGCTGGACACCCTCAAAACCATCATCCTGGATTACCAGGATATACCCCTGCCTGCCGGGGTGCCCCGGCACTTGCGGATTGAGCCCTTGCCGGGAAAGGCCGCCGTCTGCCTCGGCGTGCGCCGATGCGGCAAGTCCACCCTCATGGGGCAGACCATCCGGAAACTGCTGGAAAGCGGTGTCAGCCGCCGGAATATCCTCTACCTGAATTTTTTCGACGACCGCCTGCATGGCCTGCGGCAGCAGGGACCCTCCGTCATCGCCGAAGCCTACTATGCCCTCTATCCGGAAAAGAAGAACACCGAAACGGTCTACTGCTTTTTTGATGAAATCCAGGTGGTCCCGAACTGGGAAGCCTTCGTGGATCGCCTCATGCGGACCGAATCCTGCCAGGTCTACCTGACGGGGTCTTCCGCCCGCATGCTGTCCCGGGAAATCGCCACCCAGATGCGGGGGCGGGCCCTGTCCTGGGAACTGTTTCCTTTTTCCTTCCGCGAATTTCTGGACTGGAAAGGTCTGGGGGGGGCTGGAGAATTGTCTACCCGCCGGCGACTGCTGATAGAGCAGGCCTTTGACCAGTACCGACAGGTCGGCGGCTTTCCCGAAGTCCTGGATGTCCCGCCCTATCTCCGGGTCCGGATGCTCCAGGAGTATTTCCACACCATCCTTTTCCGCGACCTGGTCGAACGGTATGACGTGGCCCATCCCCGGGCGGTGGTGGACCTGGCCCGCCGCCTGATGGACAGCATAGCCTGCCCCTGCACGGTGAACCGGCTGACGGAGTACCTGAAAAACCTGGGCCACAAGGTTCCCAAAACGTCCGTGGGCGATTACCTGGCCTGGCTGGAGGATGCGTACTTTCTGTTCACCGTGTGCATCTTTGATCCATCTATCGCCCGACGGAACACCAACCCGAAAAAGGTCTACTGCGTGGACCACGCGCTGGCCGCGTCCGTGGCGTCCGGGCTTTCCGCCAATTCGGGACGCCTGCTGGAAAACCTGGTGTTTGCCGCCCTGCGGCGGATCCATCCCGAACTGTACTATTACCGGACCCGGTCCGGGAAAGAAGTGGACTTCGTGGTGCCTGAACAGGGGACGATCCGACGACTTGTCCAGGTCTGCGAGTCGCTCGAGGACCCCGCTACCCGAAAACGGGAATTGGCCGCCCTGGCCGAGGCCATGACCGAACTTAACGTGGGGCTGGGGACCGTCGTGACCCGGCACGAATCAGAACGGATCGAAACTGCCGCCGGCGTGGTCCAGGTGATGCCAGCCTGGCGGTTTCTCCTGGACCTTCCGGACGTTCCGGAAGCGACCTGACCGGTCGGAGCGGAAGCCGCTAGGGCAGTTCCACCGGTGGGTCGTTATCCACGAACAGGCAGGTTTTCTGGCGCCCCTGGTGCAGGTTGTTCAGGTTGAAAGGCTTGGGGACGTTTCGGATCACGTTACCTCGGGCCTCGATGTAGGCGCTGCCCTCGTCCAGGTAGATCCCGCCGGGCCAGCCGGTGCTGGTGTCGACCTGGTTTTCCTGGAGGATCGTTCCCGGCATGGCGCCCAGGGTGTAGATCGCGCCACCGTCGTTCATCCGGGCCATGATGCGGCTGAACCGGTTACCCTCGATCCGGTTCGCGCCTGCCGGCGTGGCCGTGGCGTAACGGTAAGGCACGTCGTAGTGGCCGCCGTCCGCGTCTTCTTCACCCCAGCCCCACCCCATAGAGATCCCGCTGTAAGGCAGGTCACTGAAGGTGTTGTCGGCGATGGTCACGTTGTCCACGTACCCGGCGAACAGCCCCACGCTGCCCAGGTAGAACCGGCCGCAGTCCCGGATTGCTGAACGGGTTATCGTGACGTCTCCGGTGTTGCCGTTGGGGATGGCGGGGTGGTGGTCCGCCTGGGCTACCCCGCCGATCTGGATACCCGTGCCGCCGATTTGTTCAAAACGGCACGTGTCGACCACGATCCCCCGGCTGCCCCCGGTGCAGTCCAGCCCGGTACCGTCGAAGTTCCGGAAGACACACTGGTAAAACGTCACGTCCCGGCAGCCCTCCAGCACGAACCCTCCATCCAGCCGGGCATATTCATTGTGCAGGGAGGTCAGCGTGCCGTCCCGCGCGAACAGGTTGTCCTGGCGGGCCCGGAAATTGGCCTGCGCGTCGATATGCGCCTCCAGCAGGGATTGGTCCGAACGGATGTGCTCGAACACCAGTCCCTCAAACCGCAACCGGCTGGCCCCGCGCAACCGGACACCGGGCCCGGAAATCCGGGTAACCGTCGCCGGGTCATCGGGCCGGACGCCCGGCGGTGGGATAAGGAGGTAGACCTCTCGGTCCGGATCGAAACAGAACTCGCCCGGCTCGTCGACCAGTTCGGGTGCGTTCAGCAGGCGCAAGGGTTGCTCCAGCCGGACACCCTCCTTGCGCAGGGCAAGGAAAAACCATGGTTGCGCCATCTCGATCAGGTGGTTGCCCTGGCCATCGGCAAGGATCGCCGCGACCGGGCATACCATGTGGGCCCATTCCTTCACGCCGTCGACCAGGAGCCGGCCAGGCCGCGCGAACCTGGGCAGCTGCGTGGCGGACACCCGGTAACCGCAACGCCCGTCAATGTGCTCCAGGTCACCCCACGTGTCCCACGACTCCGGGAACGGCATGCTGGCGAGGCGCATGGGTTCGCCATTGAGGTACAGGATCTCGTCCCCCCGCGTACCAGGCACCGGGTCGCTTTCCCACCTGCCGTCTTCCCGCTGTCGCCATCCGGTCAGCGCCGTGCCCCCATCCAGAATCGTGCTGCCGGGATCGGCGGCACGCAGGGTGCACCCGCCATGGGGCAACGCGGCAACCGCGGCCAGCCAGTCCGGGTTCAGGGCATATCGCCCCGCCGGAAACACCAGGCAGGCGGGCTGTCCAGGAGATTTCCTCAGCGCCTCGTTCAATTGATCGAGGGCCCTGGCCTGGGCGGTCCGGCCCTCATCGGGCCCGGGAGGATCCAGCGTGACCGCCAGGGTCGCGTCGTCTCTCGATCCGGGCTTATACCGGGGCCACCGCGGGAACCGGAACGTCAACTCCGCGAGGGTAATCTCCACGGGCTCGGAACCCGTGTTCCGCAGGGTCAACGCGTTTTCCCCCTCTCGAAGCGCGCCTTCCGGCAGGGAGCCATCCGGCGCGCAGGGCTGATCGTTCCACCTCGCCTCGATGGTTGTCGCGGACGGGGTCAGGGCCAGGACGGGAGGCGTTTCCCATCCGCCGGCAGCCAGCACGGCGGGCACGGTCCACGCCAGCGTAACCGTCTCGCCGGGGTCGATCCGTCGAGGCAGGAGAACGGGCAGGTCCACCGGTGTCCGGTGCGTGCCATTGACCAGGGCGAGCGTGACCGGTCCCCGGGCCAGGGTTTCCGGGCGTCCCAAAATGGCCACGCGCGACCAGGGCGGCACGGGAAGTTGCTCGCGCCAGCACGGGAAATTGAATACGTACAGCCCGTCCGCGCCACTCGCCAGCAGCCCGAGGGCCACGCCCCGGAACGATGCTTCCGTGTGATCCTTGCCCCCGTAACCGAACTCGATACCCGCGTAGAGCGGCACGGGATGATCTCCCATCAGGGCGCGCAATGCTCCCAGGGGCATGGTGAAGTCGGACGCCAGAAAAGGCGACGCCGTCACGAAATCCACGAGATCCCGGGCGGTCCAGTCCGAGAGGTCCACGCCCAGTTTCCGGCAACCCTCCACCGACGCGGGCACCCGGACAGCCACCCGGACGGGCCGTTCCCAGGCCGCCTCCAGTTCGCGGGCGCGTAACCGGACTGCCGCCACCACGTCCGTCAGCATGCCCTTGTTCCGCCAGACCTGCCGCTCGTCTCCCGATAGATGCCGGGGAAACCGCATCCAGTCCAGTTCAATGCCGTCGGGCTGGTAGCGATCCAGCAATTCGAAGATGAGTTTCAGGGCGTGTTCTTGGACCTCCGGCCGGGCATAGTCCAGGCACTGGGCCATCCAGTCGGTGAGCGGCGCGCCGGGTTCCACCCGCCACTCCGGATGGTTGCGCCACAGGTCACTCAGGTCCGGTTCATTCGGGTCGTGCGCGTTGTGCACCTCGTTCATCCGGAACGTGATGAACACCTCGAATCCCCGGTGGCGCAGGGCTGCAAGGTACTCCCCGAACAGGTCCCGCCCCTCCGCGAAGTATTGCCGCAGGCGTCCCCGCTCAGAAACCGCCTCCACGGAACTGGGATACAGCATCTTCTGGATGCCGTTGGGGCAGACCAGCACGGTGGTGACCGCGCGGGGAATCGCCCCGGCCTGGAACTGTACCGCCTCCGGCGTCAGGTCCTCCCGCCAGAACAGGTTGGTGCCGTCGTCGTTGACCAGCAGTCGCCACGCGGGCCGGTCAGCCGGAGATTCAGCCAGCCCGGCCAGCGGGATCCAGGCGGTTCCCGTCACCAGCAGCATGGCCAACGCGCGCGTCAACAGGGTATTCCTGCCCATCGGATTCCTCCCATCTGCTTTTCCGGACGGGAAGGATTATAACAGGAAGGCTTCGCCCTCGTAATCCGCGGGGACATCCCGCCCGAAATGGCGCAGCAGCGCCACCCCGTAGTCCCGGATGTGCGGGGCCTGTTGATCGAGTGTCCGGTTACAGTAGAAAATGCCCGGCAGGTCCGTGGCGGCGGACGCGGCGTGTTCGCCGCTCCACTTGTCCCGGTTAGGCTCGAAAAGGATCTGTCCTACCGCGCCGCGCGCGCAGTGCTTGCTGTTCTGGTAACCCGCGGCGTAACCCAGCACGAGGTCCGGCGCGGCGTCCATGGCCTCGCCGTGGAAAACTTCCCGGGAGACGATATCCCGGAAAAGCGCCTCGCCGTCCGGTGTCCGCAGGGCGAGCAGCCGGTCTTTCAGCTCGGCCCGAACCCGGTCCGCGTCCGAGGGGGAAACGATGCCCTGGCTTTCCCGGCCCGCGAGGTTGAGGTACACCGAGCTCAGGCCCAGGGCGTACGCCCGGGTGCGGGACCAGTCAATCCCCTGCAGGAACCCTTCGGCGGCCTTGGCCGGGTCTGAAACGGCCAGCCAGCCCTGTTCGCGTAGCCAGGCGTTCACGTCGAACCCGGTCCGCCACGTGCCAAAACCGTGGTCCGACATCACGATCAGCGTGTCCCCGGGCCGCAGGCGTTCCATGACCCGCCCGACGATGCCGTCCATCCGCCGCAACGTGTCGTTCAGGGCTTCACGCCACGGGGCGGGCGCGTCTTCCTGGTAGAGCGGATGCCGGGGATCAAGAAATCGCCAGAACATGTGGGCCACCCGGTCGGTATCGGTCCACACGCTGACCAGCACGTCCCAGTCGTCCCGGTCCAGTTCGTCCAGGGTCATCCGTTCCCGCCAGGCCATGGTTTGTCGCGAATCTTCCAGGAAGGCGTCTTCGGGCAGATCGTCCTGGCGCAGGGCGTGGGTGTCCAGGTCCCAGCCAATGGTCTTGAACAGGCCGTATCGGGACGCCAGTTCCCGGCTGAAGTCCGGCGGCGCGGTCAGGTCGGTATACGGGGCGCCCGGATGAAACTGGACGCACGCGGCGTAGACCCGGACCGGAGCGCCCAGGGACATGGGAAAGAACCGGGTGATCCCCGACACGGCCATCCGGTCGGAATACCGGAAGGTTAACGGCAACCACTCCGACCACTGTCCCTCGACGAGTTCGACCGTTCTGCCATCATGGGAGACGCGGCCCCGTCTCCCGCTCCGGTCCACGCGGAGGTCCAGCGGGGCGGGAACATACGCCGCGGGATCACTGAAGGGCTTGCGCGGGTCCCGGGGACCGGGCAGCGTGACCCCCCCGGTTCCGGAACCGTCCAGCGCCAGCCGGATCCTTCGCCCCCCGGACACCACTTCCACGTCTCGCGCCAGGTTTTCGGCCAGCAGGAAATAGGTGCTGTTCGTGCCCCGCAGGTCCGGCACGCCCAGCCCGCTCATCATTTTGCCGTGCCGTAACGGGTCTGGCGGGTACACGTACGGCAGGTTGAACAGTTTTATCCGGAGTCCCTGGGCGTCGGCCACCGACCAGAACGGGGTGCCCCGTCGGAAGTTTTCGCCCCGGGCGGGGGTCCGCGTGGACCCGTCCGGCGCGATCTCCGGCGGAATCAGCCGACCGGTACCCACGAGGGGAAGTGGTCCCCCCGCGCCCGCGGGATCCCGCCGGATAAAATCGAAGATGTTGTGGCCCCCCGGGTTCTTGCAGGTGCCGAAGGAGGTCCAGGCCACCGGGGACTGGGGCGGGGCCGTGGTACGCGTGACGCCCGCCGTGCCCTGTTCCGCGAGCCTGGCCATGGCGGGCAGTGCCCCCTGTTCCAGCAGTTGCCGCGTCAGGGCGGGCTCCGCGCCGTCGAATCCGAGGATCACCACCCGGCCTGCCGCGTTTTCTCCGTGGCTCCGCCCGATGTGAAACAGGCTGGCAGCCGTAACGGCAGCCGCTCCACGCCGTAGAAATCCCCGGCGGGTGATGGCGGCCGAACCTGGTAATGTCGCGCGATCCATGGTTTTTCCTGAAACGTTCCCGCGCCGTCGGATGTTCCGCTTCCGGTTCAGTCAAACCGGAAATCGTCGGCCCGGTTACCGAATTCCGCCCGCAACAGCGCGATGGCATCTTTTTCAATCTGCCGGATCCGTTCCCGGGTCAGGTTGAAGTACGCGCCGGTGTCTTCGAGCGTGTGGTTCTTGCCATCGATGAGACCAAAGCGATAGCGCAGGATTTCGGCGTCCCGTTCGCAGAGCTTGCCCAGCAGCACGTTGATCTGGTCCCTGAACTCCATGTACCGGAAATCATCATTCGCGTAGGACGATTCGGGTTCCTGGATCGCCCCGGGGTCACCCGAGAAGGCCATGTTGCTTTCGATCGGCCCAACGCTGTCGCTGCAGGCCTCCAGTCTGGTCACGTCCTCCACGGACAGGTTCATTTCCCGGGCGATTTCATCGGCCTGGGGTTCCCGGCCCAGTTCGGACCGTAACTTGTCTACCACCCGCCGGTACCGGCCCAGGTTCTCCGTGATGTAGACCGGCACGCGCACCGTCCGTCCCTGGTTCGACAGGGCCCGGGTCACCGCCTGGCGGATCCACCACGTGGCGTACGTGCTGAACTTGCATCCCCGTTCCGGGTTAAACCGGTCTACCGCCTTCATCAGGCCGATGTTGCCTTCCTCGATCAGGTCCGAGAGCGGCATCCCGTAGTGGAGGTACCGCTTGGCCACGCTGACCACCAGCCGCAGGTTCGCCCGGATCAGCTTTTCCCGCGCCTCGGATCCCCGCTGACCCGGCTTGCGCAACTGCCGCGCCAGCTGGTACTCCTCCTGTGGCGTGAGCAGTGGAATCCTAGAGATGTCCCGGAGATACGCGGTCAGGCCCATGTCACGGATGTTCATGCGGTTCTCCCCTTTGTTTATCGGCGTTGACGGCTGGAAACTGAACGTTTCCGCCCGCTCCGGTCACCTTCTGGATCGGGTGGGTCCGCGACGGGGGCGTTCTCTCCGTCGCGGAGCGACGCGTACGCTTCCAGCGCCAGCGCCCGGCGTTCCTCGTGCGCCACAATGGCCCGGTGATACCCCTCCGGCGGCGATTCCAGCAGCCAGGGCTCGTGGATCCGCTCCGTTGGCACATCGGCAAGGGCTGGAATCCAGCGTCGCGCGTAGGTTCCTTCCGGGTCAAACTTTTTTCCCTGCGTCACCGGGTTGAACACCCGGAAGTAGGGCGCGGCGTCCGGGCCGCATCCGGCAGTCCATTGCCATCCCAGGGTGTTATTGGCCAGGTCTGCGTCCACCAGCGTGTCCCAGAACCATCGCGCCCCGGCCTGCCACGGGATCATGAGGTCCTTTACCAGGAAGGACGCCACAATCATCCGCGCCCGGTTGTGCATCCAGCCCGTGTGCCATAGTTCCCGCATGGCCGCGTCCACGATGGGGTAGCCGGTACGGCCCCATTGCCACGCCCGAAGCCCATGCTCATCCTCCCGCCACAGAAACCGGCGGAATGCCTCCCGCAGGGGGTCCTCCGGCAGACGGGGGAAATGGTACAGCAGGTAATGCGCAAACTCCCGCCAGTATAACTGGCGGATCCATCCCTCGATCTGGCGCGCTACCCCCGGTGTCGGGTCGGAGGCCAGCGCGGATCGGGCCGCCCGCAGCGCGGTCCGGGCGCTGATCTCCCCGAAATGCAGGTGAGGCGACAGCCGCCCCGTCCCCGCCAGGTCCATGCGGTCTCTCCGGTCCAGGTAGGCACCCGCGCTGGTCTCCAGGAACGCTTCGAGTTGCCGGCGCGCGGCGGCCTCTCCCGGGGTCCACGTCTCCCGCAACCCTCCCGCCCAGTCCGGACGCGGCAGCAGGTTCAGGTCGAAAGGGGACAGCGAAGGTAACCCGGCCGGGCACGCCAGGCGGGGCAAGGGCTCTTCCGCCGGATCCAGTTCCGTAACCCGTTCCGCCGCTTTCCAGAAGGGCGTGAAAACCTGGAATATCCCGCCGAGCGTGGTGCGTAACTCGTCCGGCCGGATCAGCAGGTCCGGAGACAGGGGCTGGACCCGGATGCCCATGTCGGCCAGGCGCGCCTGTACCCGCGCTTCCTGTTGCCGGGCCCACGGTTCGACCCGCCGGTAAAAAAACACGGCTTCCGCGTTGGTTTCCCGGGCCAGCGTCGCGAGGGCCTCCGCGACGGGACCACGGCGGAGTACCAGGCGCCCCCCGAGCCGGTGGAGGTCATCCGAAAGTGCCGTCAGCGAGTGATGCAGCCACCAGCGGCTCGCGCCCCCAGGTTCCCAGGGGGCCTCTTCCTCCGGCGACCACGCGTAAACGGGCAACGCTTCCAGCCCGGCCCGGGTCGCCGCGCCCAGGCCACCATGGTCCCGAAGGCGCAGATCAAGTCGAAGCCATACCAGCGCGATGCCCATGGATACTGTATCCCGAGTCCCTGTTAATCGTTACGGTAACAGATCGACCCTGAACGGTATTTCGTTTCAATCGTTCAGCCTGGAGCGAGCAGGAGAGACCCCACGCGTGATTGTCTTAAAACAGGAAGAATCATCCCCCGGTCACGGGGGTTCCCCGGCGTTATTCGCGCGTCGAATTCCCGGATATAGGATGCATGCGTTGCGCCATGAATGTGAAAGTTACGTTCCCCTGAATCGTGCTTGCTGACCCTTACCTTTTCCCGTAAACAACATTATACACCAAAAAAAGAATGTTTATTCCCGATTTTTCGCGGAATGTAAAAAAAATTTTTACGCCGCCCGCCATGCTGATCCGACGGACGGCGTAAAAAAACGGTAACCCGCGAAATCGCGTGGATTTACTGGCCCATGGGCAGAACCACGGAATCCTGCCCACCACTCTCGGCGGCCGGCTCGACCTTCAGCAGTTCCACGTCGAACTTGAGCAGGCTGTTCGGCGGTATCGGCCCCATGTTTCGCGTGCCGTACCCGAGATCGGGCGGGATGAATAACTGGTATTTCCCACCCTGTTTCATCAACTTCAGCCCTTCGTCGAAGCCGGGGATCATCTGGCCTACCTTGAAGGTGGCGGGCTCGTTCCGGGAATAGGAACTGTCGAATTCCTTGCCGTCAACCAGGGTGCCCCGGTAATGCACGGTGACCGTGTCGCCGTCCTTGGGCGCGGGCCCGGATCCCTCTTCCACCACCTTGTACTGCAGGCCACTCGCGGTGGTTTTCACGCCTTCCGCCTTGGCATTTTCCGCCAGGAAAGCTTCCGCCTTCTGCTGGTTGTCAGTGGCCTGGGCAGCCATTTCCTTCTGGCGTTTTTCCCGGATGGTGCCCTGCAGGCGCGTCATGACCTTCATGGCCTCTTCTTCGCTCACGGCGCCCTCGCGGCCTTCCACGGCATCCTTGATGCCCCGGACCAGTTCATCGAGGTTGACGTCGATCCCGGCGTTCTTGACCGAACCGCCCATCTGGTATCCAACCACGTAACTGATCTTGGACAGGTCTTCCGGGGTGGGCTCACCGCCCGCCGCCGCGGCGTCCGGGGCGCTTGTGTCCGACGGGGCGGCCTGGGCCTGGTCCCCGTTGGCATTGGGGGCAGTGTCCTGGGCGATCGCCGGTCCTGCCGCGATGGTCAGCAGAAGGCAAAACAGGGCCGCCATCGACAGCCCGACTACGGCAAAGCGTTTCATGGTGCGCGTGCTCCTGAATAGTTAACACTAACTTCCCTTGCGCCATAACCGGGTCGCCGACAGGCCGGGGAAGCCTCACCGTGAAACTTTACTCCTTTCTGCCCTCCGCAAGCAAATTTTCAGCGATTGAAATGGCGCGACGGGGGGAAGATTTCTCGCTTCGCTCGAAATGACAAGGAGGGGATGAGCCAGAGGTGATAACGTTCATGGGGAGGTAGTGTGTTGTAGGGTAGATGGAGAAAGTATTTCTCGCTGCACTCGAAATGACAAGGAGGGATGAGCCAGGGGTGATGACGTTTCAGGGGAGGCGGTGTATTGTGGGGTGGATGGAGAAAGGATTTCTCGCTGCGCTCGAAATGACAGGGAGGGATGAGCCGGGGGTGGACGGTGTGCCAGGGGTGGATGATATTCATGGGTAGACGATTTGCGCGCGGGCGTCCCTGCCCTGAAGCGTGTTCCCCTTGCCCTGTTATTGTCTCTCCCTGTGATTGTCCTCCCCTTGTCATTGTCCTCCCCCTGTCATTGTCTCCCCCTTGTCATTGTCTCCCCCTTGTCATTGTCTCCCCCTTGTCATTGTTCTCCTCCTTGTCATTGTTCTCCTCCTTGTCATTGTTCTCCTCCTTGTCATTTCGACGAACGAAGTGAGGAGAAATCTTTTCGTGCCCCCGCCCTCGCCCTGGATATCCTTGCTCCCCCGTGACGCCCCTTGCTCGCGCGGGTCGCTTTTCAGGGGCCCCACAGTTGACTGCGTTTTTGGAACGGGGTATGCTGATGGAGTGGGTTCGGCCCGGGGGACCGGGTAAACCGCGGAGGTTGCCACATGGAATTGTACGGAAAAAAGTGGAGCGTGGTGGAATTGCGTCGCCGCGTGGGTAGCATGGACCAGGTGGCGGGCATCAAGCCCGTCCAGCTGGACGATGGCAATGAACGGCCCGCCCGGGCTTTCCTGCTGCATACCGCGGCCGGGCTGGAAGCGGTCATCATCGCCGACCGCGGGCTCGACATTGCCGCGGCCCGGTACCGGGGCCGTCCCATGGGATGGCGTTCCGTGACCGGCGACGTGGCCCCGCAATACTTTGAGCCTGAGGGATTTCGCTGGTTGCGCGGTTATTTCGGCGGGCTGCTTACCACCTGCGGCCTGAGCAATGTCGGCCTGCCCGCGTCCGACAGCGCGTTGTCCGGCAAGGGGCTCCACGGGCGCGTCAGCAATACTCCCGCGCGCAACCTCTGCGTGCGCCAGGGCTGGGAAAACCGCGATTACGTGCTCCGGATCGAAGGCGAGACCCGTGAAGCCTCGGTGTTCGGCGAAAACCTGGTGCTGCGCCGACGGATCACCGCCTGGGCCGATCGCGCCGACCTGCTGGTCGAAGACACGCTGGTAAACGAAGGTTTCCGCGAAACGCCCTACATGCTGCTGTATCACTGTAACATTGGCTGGCCGGCCCTCGACGAGGGTTCCCGCCTGGTCGCGCCGAGCCGGAAGGTTGTGCCCCGGGACGCCGAGGCCGAAAAGGGTCTCGACGCCTGGCACGCCATGACCGGTCCCCGTCGGGGCTGGAAGGAGCAGGTGTTTTTTCATGACATGGCGCCCGATCGCGCCGGCTGGGTGACCACGGCCCTGCTCAACGCCGCGTGCTCCGGTGGACCGGGCGATCCTTTCGGCGTGGTCGTCCGCTACCGCGCGGACACGCTGCCGCGCTTCACCCAGTGGAAGATGACCGGCGAACAGGAATATGTCTGCGGGCTCGAGCCGTGCACCTGCGGGGTGGGCGGCATCGAGGCGGAACTGCGCGAAGGCACGGCGAAACGCCTCAGGCCCGGCGCGTCCCTGCGTTTCACGGTGGCGTTTAGCGCGGTGGACTCCGTCGAGGCCGCCCGGGCCCTCGAAACGCGGATCCGCGCCGTCCCGGGGCGTTGAGGCGGGCGCGGAAGGGGGGACCATGACTGGACCGGACGCGCGAGATCGGGACCGGTTAAAGGCGGCGTTCGCGGAAGCCTTCGACAGGACCGATCCGCCCCGGTTCCTCCGCGCCCCGGGCCGGGTCAACCTGATCGGTGAACACGTGGATTACGCCGGCCTCCCCGTGATGCCCATGACGCTGGACCGGGAAATCCGGATGGCCTTCGCGTCCCGTCCGGACCGCCTGGTCCGGTTGCGCGACACCGACGTCCGGTTCGCGCCGGCGGTGTTTGAAAGCGCTCCAGATATTCCGCCCTCCCCCCCCGGCGCGTGGGACAACTATGCCCGGGCCGCCTGGCAGATCCTGAACCGGAAACTGGGGCGGACCTGCCGGGGCGCGGACATCCTGGTCGAGGGCGATATTCCTTCCGGCGCGGGCCTGAGTTCCTCCAGTGCCCTGGTGGTGGCCTGCGCGCTGGTGGCCCTGGCGGGGGAGGGCGAACGCCCGGATGCCGCCTCCCTGGCCGCCTGGCTGGCCGAAGGCGAGCAGTACGTGGGAACCCGGGGAGGCGGCATGGACCAGACCGTTATCCTTCGTGGCCGTCGGGGGCATGCCTGTCGGGTCGACTTTCTGCCGCCCCGGGTGGAGCACCTGCCCCTGCCCGATACGGTCGCGTTCGTGCTGTGCGACAGCGGTCGGCGCGCCGAGAAAAGCGGGGCCCTCCGCGCCCGGTACAACATGCAGCCCCTGCTGTGCCGCCTGGCCACCGAACTCATGGGCCGCCAGTTATCCGCCGAGTTCGGGGAACCGGTGCCGTTGCGGTACTTTGGAGAACTCTGGCTGGGCCCAGTGTGCCTGACCACTCGCGAGGTACTGGCCCTGGCGGATCGCGCCCTGCCGGAAGATCCGGCCTGCCCGAGAGAGGTGGCCCTGCGTCTTGGCATCTCTCTTGAAGAGGCCCGGGCGAAGTGGTTCGATCCCTTGCCGGAGCCCGACGAACCCGTAAACCTGCGCGCCCGCGCGCGCTACCTCGCCGAGGAATTCCGGCGGGTGGAACTGGCCCGAGACGCCCTCTACGAAGAAGACATTAAGACCTTCGGCGCGCTGATGCTGGCCTCCCACGCGGGATGCCGCGACCTCCTGGAGGTGAGTTGTCCCGAACTGGATGAAACCGTGGAGGCGGCCATGGACGCGGGAGCCCTTGGCGCGCGACTCACCGGCGCGGGATTCGGCGGCTTTGTCATTGCCCTCGTGGAGCGTCATCGGGCCCCGGATCTCGTCGATGCCATGAACGCGCGCTTCCGGAGGCGATATCCCGATCGGGCCGCGCCGGGCGCGTTCGTCGCCGCGTCGGCGGGTCCCGCCGGTCCATGGGACGCGTAAAGACTTCCAGCGTCAGGGGACCGGCGTAACGTTCCACCCCTCCAGCCCGACCACCGCCTGGTCCGCCCCGTTCGCCCATGCCGGCACGACGCAGGACAGGGCTTTTTCTTCACCGGGCAGCAGGATGAGGCAGTTGTCGTCCCAGTAAGCCGGCCCGATTTCCATGCCCTGGGTTCCGGCCCGGGCCTTGAACCACACCTGGAATGCCGGGTAGTTCCCCTCGTTCCGGGCGCGGGCGCTCAGCCGGATGGTTCCATCCTGTTCGCGCGTCCGTTCCCAGGTCACCCTGACGGGAACGGTTGGCAGAGATTCCAGCGCGCGGTAATCGGCCACGCTTTTCGGCAAGGTTTCAAAAATACCATCCCGCTCGCGGTCCCGTCCGGGGATGTCCGGGGTGCTGGATAGCCAGTACCGGTTTTCCGATACCACCCGATCCCCGTCGCGCAGGGCAAGGCAGAGCAGCCACGTGGCGGGACGGGGTTCCGGGGGGGTGGGCGCGGCAAACGCCAGGGTCTTGCCATCCTCGTCCACCGACACGGTCGCTTCCACCGCGTCCCCCGCGGGCGCGCCGTCCAGTCCCGCGCACCACGCCCGTACCCGCAGCCCATCAAACCGTTGCCGCAGGCTGTTGATCACCCATACCGTGCCATCCCGGTAAACGTACTGGACATGGAGCGGCTCGCAGGCCTTTTTGGCCCCGTAGTACGCGGCCGTCGCGCGCAGGTACCAGTCCACGTACTGCCAGGTCATCGCCGCGGGCCACGCCGCGTCATACTTCCAGGTGGTGATGCCCGTCGCGTCGTACTTGTTCCAGCCGTAGGCCTCGAACATGCCCCGCGCGCTCGCGTAATTCATGGCGTGGATCTTGCGGCAGAAATCGTCGAATCCGGACGCTGGGCCATAACTCCGTTCCATGGCTCGCAGCACGGCGTCAAAATATTCCGCGCCCTGGGTAACCGTGTGAAAGGACCACGCCTCGGTAGCCATGGGCCGGTCGAGGTCTTCGGCTGGCAGCATCTGGCGCAGGCTGTCCCGCGGGGCGAGGATTCCCCCGATACCGCCGGACTGCGCGAAGCCCCAGGCCACGTCCGCCTTGCGTTCAACCCAGTAGTAGTGTGCCGGGGACGCGTAAGTCCACAGTTCGCGGGTTCCGGTACGGGTACCCCCGGTTTTCTTCCGGGTGGTGATCGTGAAGGTACCCGAGTGGGGCTGGTACGTGCGGTTGAGCCGGTGCCTTGCGATCAGGTCACGGTACGCCTGGTCCAGGGTTTCGGTGGGAAAGGTCTCGTCGTGTCCCAGGAAGTGCGCGAGGCTTGGATGATTCCGAATCCGCAGCATCGTGTCCTCTACGCACGCGATTGCCAGGGACTCGTCCGGGATGCTCCGGCCAAACAGTTGCTGCGTGACCATCACGCCCAGCTCGTCGCACAGGTCGTAGAACGTGTCCGTTTCCCGGATCGAGAACCCTTCGGACCGCAGCATGTTGAGCCCGGCCTCGCGGGCATAGCGCACGAGGGCTTCGTAGCGAGCGCGACTGAGGTTCAACAGCATGTCCGACGTCATCCACGCGCCCCCGCGGATCAGGATCTTCCGGCCGTTGACCACGTAATAACGCCAGTGGTCTTCGTTCAGGGCCGTGGTGATCTCGCGGATCCCGAACCGGGTGGAGCAGGTGTCGGATACCACGCCACCGGTTTCCACCGTCATCGCGAGGGTATACAGTTCCTGCGGACCCAGCGGCGCGGGCCACCAGACCCGTGGCTGCTGCACATTCAGTTCCGGGAAGGCTTCCGGCCGGAAGAAGATCTCCCGGGTTTCTCCCGCGGACAGGGATACCACCTGGCGGAACTCGCCCACGCCATCGATCCGGGCCGTGATGACGGCCTCCAGGGACTGGTCCGTGTTGTTGCGGGCGAACACGGACGGAATGAGCGTTGCCCGTTCAAGCGTCAGGGTTTCCAGGCGCGTTTCGACGTAGGCATGCCGCAGGCTTACCGGGCCATCCGCCCGCAACCGGACCGGCTGCCACAACCCGGTGTTCATGTCCGGTGGCTGGGGATTGTGATCGTCCCAGCCGGTGGTCGCCTCCAGTTGCTTGGTGCGCGCCCCGGAAGCGTCCAGCAGCCCCGGGGGGATGGTTTCGATGGCCAGGACGTTCGGGCCCCCAAAGTGGAGGTATGCCGTCACCGGCAACTCGAACCGCCGAAACATGCCCGACAGCGTGTCCGGTCCCGCGACGTGCTGGCCGTTCACCCACATGTTCGCGCGGTAGTTGAGCCCGTCCAGTTGCAGAAAAACGTGCCGGCCACGCCACGATGCCGGTACGACGCGTTCCGTCCGCCACCACCAGGACGCCCGGAATGGACTATCCTGCGGCATTTCGAGCCACAGGCCGTCCTGGTATCCCGGGATCCGCTTCAGGTTCAGCCCGTAGTATGGATCGGGGTACACGCCGTTGTCCACGAGGGCCGCCAGCACGGTCTTCGGCACGGTCACGGGATACCACGTCGAGGCGTCGAAACCTGGCATGGAAAGCTGTGCCCCATCGGCATGGACCTCGGCCGAAGACTGCAATCGCCAGTCCGTCTCCAGGGGCAGCATCCAGGGCGACTCATCCGCCCCGGACGCGAGCCCCGACAGGAGCAACCCGAAAACCAGTACACCCGCCGCCGTGACCTTCCATTGAACCCGGCACTTGCGCATGATTCACCACTCCCGTGATTGGCCGTTCCTGGGATTTACGTTTTCCCCTTCGTCCGGATCGCGAACCCGCGGAATTTCCGCCCGGAATAGATGACCACGCGCCATGCCGCGCGCGTCCGGCCCGCTTCATGGGTTAGACGGGGGATATCCTGATTCCGTTTCATGCCGAGGGTAACGCGCCCTTGCGGGAGCGTCCCGTGGCCGACTTTATGCCTCACGGACGGATCACCCGTTCCGGAAGCATTATTCCGCGAAGTACACCTCGATCTGGAACAGTCCGGCGGTCTGGGCATACCCGGACACCCGGATCAGGTAGGTCGTTCCAGCCGTGACCGGGTACATCAGCCGCGACTGCTGGGGAACCGCGCAACTGTCGCTGTCTTCGTTCGAGGTCAACTGGAGCAGGTTCTCGCACGAATCAAAAACCCGAAGGACCGTGTCGAACGACGTGCCGGGACCACAGGTGGTTATCACGGCCTGGCCGTCTCGCTCGGGAACCCATTCGTACCAGACATCATAGATGTCGGCGAAATCCCACGACACGTTTTCCGTGGGGGTCGCGTTGAACAGGGTGCCATAGGTCACGACCCCCGTCAGCAATGGATAGGGGTTTTCACACAGGTCGTTCGGAGGTGGACACGGCCCGGTTGAAATCGACAGGTCAACGGCCGTGCCCGCCATGACCCGCGTGCCCGCCACGGGTGATTGCGCCATTACGGCACCTTGGGGCACCGAGCCACTGCATTCTTCCGTCCGGTTGCCCAGGGTAAGCCCTGCCTGGTCCAGTTGCAGCCCCGCCTGCAGCAGGGTCTGTCCGGTGACATCCGGAACCACCACGCACATGCCCACCGAGATGGTGAGCGTGACCTGGCTTCCCGGGAGCACCAGCGTGCCGCCCGCGGGATCCTGCGCCGCCACGTGGTCCGCCGGAACCGTGTCGTCACAGTCCTCCGTTACGACATAAAGCAGGGAGGCCTGCGCCAGCGCCGCCAGGGCCGAAGCCTGGTCCAGTCCGAGCACGTCCGGCACGGCCACCGGGCACGGGCCGTTCGAGATCACCAGGGCCACCGTGCTGCCCGGTGGGACCTGTTCGCCCCCGGCCGGATCCTGTTCCGCGACGCTGCCCGCCGCGACCGTGTCACTGCAGCCTTCCGTCGCGGTATACAACAGCGAAGCCTGCTGCAGGGCTGCCGCCGCCGCGTTAAGTTCCATGCCGGTCACGTCCGGCACCGTCACCGGGCACACGCCGGTGGAAAGTACTACCTCAACCGTGGTACCACAGGACACCGTGGTACCGCCTGCCGGGTTCTGGCTGGCCACCTGTCCCGATGGGACCGTGTCGCTGCAGGCGATCGTGAAGTTCACGCTCAACCCGGCTACCGCCGAAATCGTGGTATCCGCTTCGGCCAGTTCCATGCCGGTCACGTCCGGCACGACCGGCTGCCCCGTCGAGATCACGATATCCACCGCCACGCCCGGGGCGACCTGCGTGCCCGCCGCGGGGCTCTGGCTGATCACCGCGCCCGCGGCAACCGTGTCATCACACTGTGAACTGACCAGGCCCGTGTACAGGCCTTCCGCGGCCAGGGCTGCTTCGGCGGCGGCCTGCTCCAGTCCGGTGACGTTGGGCACTGTCACCGGGCAGGGTCCCGTGGACACCACGAGGTTGACCGCCGATCCCGGCGCGACCTGGGTGTCCCCCGCGGGATCCTGGCTGATGACCAGTCCCGCCGGCACGACATCGCTGCAGACCTGGGCGATCTCGCCGACGGCCAGTCCGGCCTGGGTGATAGCCGTTTCCGCGGCGGCCTGTTCCAGCCCCGCCACGTTGGGCACTGTCACCGGGCAGGGTCCCGTGGACACCACGAGGTTGACCGCCGATCCGGGCGCGACCTGCGTATCAGCCGCGGGATCTTGGCTGATGACCAGTCCCGCCGGCACGGCATCGCTGCAGACCTGGGCGATCTCGCCGACGGCCAGTCCGGCCTGGGTGATGGCCGTTTCGGCGGCGGCCTGTTCCAGACCCGCCACGTTGGGTACCGTGACCAGGCACGGCCCCGTGGACACCACGAGGTTCACCGCCGATCCCGGCGCGACCTGGGTGCCCGCCGCGGGCGATTGGCTGATTACGGCGTCCGCGGCCGCGGTGCTATCGCATTGTTCCCCCACGTCTCCCACCGCCAGGCCTGCCGCCAGGATTGCCGCGATGGCGTCGGCCCGGCTGATTCCCGCCAGGGCCGGCACCGTGACCGGGCAGGGTCCCGTGGACACCACGAGGTTCACCGCCGATCCGGGCGTGACCCGTGTATTCGCCGCCGGCGACTGGCTGATCACGGACCCGGCGGGGACCGTACTGCTGCATTGGGAGGTTACCGATCCGGTGGCCAGTCCTGCCGAGGCCAGAGATGCTGTCGCATCGGCCTGGGTGAGGCCGGATACATCCGGAACGGCCACGGTGCATGGCCCCGTGGAGACCGTCAGGTCCACGGTGCTGTTCCGGCGTACCCGGGCCCCCGCGGCAGGATCCTGGTTGATGACCAGTCCCGCGGCGACCGTGTCACTGCACACCCGGGTAATGTTTCCGACTCGCAGCGACGCGTCGGTGACGGCCGTGATGGCCGCGCCTTCAGCGAGGCCCGCTAGGGACGGCACCCGCGTGGAGCGTGGCGTGACCAGCAACGCGATCAGCAACGCGATCAGCGCGAAAAATGCCGTGAAACCGAAAATGTGCCAGAACAATACCCACCGATCACGCATTTGAGTCGCTCCTTGAGTTTCCAGAACTCCAGTTCTGATAGGGTCAGTTGCACTCCCACTTCCTTTAGTTTATCACATATTAACAGGCGTTCAGTTTATTCCTCAATCAAAATTGAAAAAATAAAAAAATAAATGGAAAACATTTTCCGCCGTCATCGCCCGGATCCGACTTCATCACAAAGAATTTTTCCCGGTGGTTTGGCCTGAACCCGGTGGTTCTCCTACACTAAATGGCGGCGATCGACGGCTGGAATATGCCGCCCGCGTCGCAACATCAGGCTCTATATATATGGGAGGATCAACGCATGTCGCCGGTAACCTGGTTTCAGTTGATGGCCATGATGTTCCTGCAATATTACGTCTGGGGCTCCTGGTACGTGTCCATGGGACCCTACATGTCCCAGACCCTGCATTTTACCGGCGGTCAGATTGGACTGGCTTACAGCACGACGGGCATCGCCGCTATTATCGCCCCTTTGTTCATGGGAATGATCGCCGACCGTTTCTTTTCCGCCCAGAAAGTGCTGGGCACGTTGCATCTGCTGGGGGGCCTGTTTCTGTGGCGGCTGTCCAAGTCGGAGAGTTTTCCCCTCTATTTTGCCATGCTCATGGCCCATACCCTGTGCTACATGCCTACCATTGCTCTCAGCAACGCGGTGGCCTTTGCCCAGATGAAAAACGCCGAAAAGCAGTTTCCCTACATCCGCGTGATGGGCACCCTCGGCTGGATCGCCGCCGGACTCGTGGTCAGCTTCGTGCTGCGGGCTGACACCACCCGGCTGCCGTTCCTCATGGGGGCCCTGGTTTCCGTCGGATTGGGCTTCTACGCGTTCCTGCTCCCCGATACGCCGCCTCAGAAACGTGGCCAGGCCGTGTCCGTCGGGGAAATCTTCGGGCTGGATGCCCTGCGTCTCCTGCGGAATCCTTCCTTCGCGGTATTCCTGGCCGCGTCCCTGCTGATCTGCGTGCCCCTGTCGTTTTACTACAGTTTTGGATCGGCCTACCTGTCCCAGGGTGGAATCCAGAACATCACGGGCGTCATGACCATTGGCCAGGTCTCCGAAACGCTGTTTATGCTGGCCATTCCCGTGTGCTTTGCTTTTCTCGGTGTCAAGTACATGCTGGCGGTGGGCATGCTGGCCTGGGCCGCCCGTTACCTGTGTTTTGCCTTTGGTGGCCCCGAAGGGCCCGGCCTTGCCCTGTGGCTGCTGGCCATCGCCCTGCACGGCATGTGCTACGACTTTTTCTTCGTTACCGGCCAGATTTACGTGGAGAAGGCCGCGCCTTCCGATATTCGTGGCAGTGCTCAGGGCCTGCTGGCCCTCGTGACCTATGGTATCGGCATGACCATCGGCCAGAATACCGCCGGGCAGACCGTCAACTGGTTCACCTCCGGTACCGGCGACGCCGCGGTGATCAACTGGTTTGGTGTCTGGATGACCCCGACGGCCCTCGCGCTGGCCACCCTGGTGTTTTTCACGCTGTTTTTCCGTGAACCTGCCGGCAACCAGCCAGGCGGAAAACAGGATGCCGTCCGATGAAACGTCGAGCCTATCTCATGCGCCTCAAGCCGGGATGCGCGGCCGAGTACCGACGCCGGCACGAGGAACTCTGGCCGGAAATGGCGGAAACGCTCAAGGCTGCCGGCATCGCCGATTACAGCATCTGGCTGGACGAGGCCACGGGCACGCTGTTCGCCGTCCAGAAATTCGAAGACGAGGCCAGGCTGGCCGGGCTGGCCACCCATCCCGTGGTGCGCCGCTGGTGGGACTACATGGCCGATATCATGGAGACCCATCCGGACCACGCGCCCGTCGAAGATCCACTCGTCGAGGTATTCCGGCTGGACTGAGGGATCACCGGCCCGGTGGCGTGCCCTGGGACGAAGCCACGCCCGACAGTGAACCGGGCGAACGGATCCCGACCCCGGAATGGCATGGCTCCGCGCGGGGCGCGGAAAAGTCCCGCTACGGTACCTGTCGTCCCCGGATCACCGAGATGTCCGATGTGCGTCGATTGAAGGTGATCAGTTCCGGGAAGCCGTCGCCGTTCAGGTCCTGGATCATCATGCCCTGCACGTCGTCGCCGCACTGGAAGTACATCGGCGCGTCGAACCGGTACTCGCCACGGCTCAGGCGTACCGACACGTATCCACCGTTGTGCGCGCACGCGATGTCCGCCATGCCGTCTCCGTTTAGGTCCGGTAGCAGCACCGCCGCCGGCCGCAGGCCCACCAGGAACTTCTTGCCGGCCAGGAACCGGCCGTCCGCGGTGCCCTGCAGCACGTACACCGCGTCCGCCATGGGATGGACGGTGACGGCGTCGAGTATGCCGTTCCCCGTCAGGGAGCCGAGCGCGAGGTCCACCGGTCCGCCGCCCGTGGCGTAGCGTTCCCGGCTGTCGGGATCGAACACGGTGTCGGCGCTGCCGAACATCCGCACGACACGGGGTTCTGCCTTGTCGTTGGCGCTGTCCGGGTCTCGGGTGCTGACGAATACCGCGTCCAGTTTTCCGTCCCGGTTGATGTCCCGCAGCTGGAGGCCCAGGGGGTAATTCGCCGCTTCGAACACCTGGGGCGCGCCGAACTTGCCCGTGCCGTCTCCGGGCAGGAAGGCTAGCACGTCGCCCCGGCTGTTACCGGTCACGATGTCCAGTTTTCCGTCGCCATTCAGGTCGGCCAGCGCGAGGGATCTCGGTTCGGGAAGGGCCTGCTGGTCCGCCGGTGTGGCCAGGGGCGCGGGCATGGGGCCAAAAGCCCCCGTGCCGAGTCCCCGGAATACCGACAGGTTCCTGACACCCAGCTGGGCCACGACAAGGTCGGTCAGGCCATCGCCGTCCAGGTCACCACCGGCCATGGCGCGGGGTTGTCCCGCGAGGGCCAGGAACACGGGACTGGCATCGAAACCGCCGTCCGCCCGGCCATACAGCAGGGTGATGTTCCGGCTGTCCAGGTTACCCACCGCGAGGTCGGTGATCTTGTCCCGGTTGAAGTCCGCGGCCACGGCGCACCGGGGCGTGGATCCGGCGGGCAGGCGCAGGTCGGACTCGAAGGTGCCGTCGCCCCGCCCGTTGATCTGGGCCACCAGGGCGTTGGCCAGGTCGGATACCGCGAGATCGGGCGCGCCGTCCAGGTTCAGGTCGGTCGCCGCGAGGCCCGAACCCTGGCCGCCGGTTCCGTACCATGCCGGCGCGCTGAAATCGCCCTTGCCGTTCCCGAAGCAGATGGCCGCGAGTCCCCACGAACCTTCGGATTCGGAGATGTAAACCAGCGCGGCCAGGTCCATGTTGCCATCCAGGTTGAAGTCCGCTGCCGCCACCCGGTTGGGTTTCTTGCCCAGTTGAACCTGGATTTCACTGTCAAAGGTGAAGTTGCCGCGGTTCAGGAACACGGACAGGTACGTCGCTTCGGCGTTCGCGATGGCGACGTCCGCGAGGTTATCGCCGTTCAGGTCGCGGATGGCCATTACGGCCGGCGCCTTGCCAGTGACCAGTTCGGCCGCTTTTTCCGGCGCGCCGCCCGTGTTGCGCCAGATGGATACCAGGCCGGCGGATAACTCGGTGACCAGCAGGTCTGCCGCGCCATCGCCGTCCAGGTCGGCCGCCCGGACCTGCCGGGGGCCGCCCAGCCCCTGCGACCTCACGGGATCCTCAAAGGTTAGGTCCCCGCGTCCCACCAGGAAGGTGAGCGTGCCCGATCCCGCGTCCGCGGTCACCAGGTCGAGTTTTCCGTCGCGGTTCAGGTCCACGGCCGTAAGGGACCGGGGCGCCGAACCGCTGATCAGGTTGGCGGCCCGTGCTTCGCCGAAGGTACCGTTCCCGTTGCCTGGCAGCAGCGTGACCTGGGAATAGGTTTCATTGGTTACGGCGAGGTCGAGGGTATTGTTCTGGTCCAGGTCGGCCACGGCCACCTCGCCGGGCGCCTCGCCCACCGGAAGGTGCGTGGCGGCGGCGAACCCGCCCGCGACGCCCAGCAGCACGGACACGGAGTTGGTGGTTCGGTTGGACGTGATCAGGTCGGGACGACCATCCCCGTTGAGGTCCGCCGCCGTGACGTCCACTGGGGCCCCTTCCACCGGCCACACCAGGCGAGACTCGAAGAACCGCTTGGGCGGATTGAGGAAAGGACCGGAGATCTGTTCTTCGGGGGTACATCCCCCCGCCAGGCATCCCGCGACGCCCAGGGCCAGGATCCATCGTTTCAGCGTCGTCCGCATCGCTGGTTCTCCCGTTTCGCGCGCAACAAATGCCATTATATATGGGAACGTCTGCCTGGTGGACGCGCGCCATCCTCCCGGGTACTATACGCCTTGCCGGGCGCGGTGTTACCCGCGGTCGCGTCACGGCTCCGACATGCCTACCTGCCGGAAGGGATGGTGAATATGCCGCATGGGCCCGATGGACAGGATCTCGGCCGACTGGGGATGCCGCCGCGCGACCAATTCATCACCCGCGTCGAGGGTGAAGTATTCCGGCGAAGAGTCGAAGGCCAGCACGGCTGGTCCCCGGGTAATCCGGAAACGGATCCGCGCGGTTTCGGGCAGCACCATGTGACTGATCTGGTGCGCCGTGGCCTTGAAAGCCACGCCAATGCCCCGGGTGAACACGCACCGGGTGATGGCGTTGAAATAGGCGGTGCTGCCGAAGGCCGTGCAAGCGATAAACCCGTCACCCACCAGTTCCACCCCGCCGTCAAAGGGTTCGTCGTTGACCCACAACCGGAAGCGCACCGCGCTGTTGATGCGGCCCATGTGGACGTTGATCTCGTTGAGGCAGGCCAGGGTGAAGTCGGCTTCCCCGGTCGGCGTGTCGGGACGGTGGACGGCACATTCCAGTTTCTCGTAGGTGTGCCGTTCCAGGGTGCCGGACGCCAGGGCGGCGATGACCCGTTCGGGGGGCGCGGCAATGCAGCGGTTACCCACCCGGCTGTTCAGGATCGGCACCTTGGGACGGCCCGGCCAGCGGAGTTCCGCGCCCAGCAGGGTGCCGTCCCCGCCGTAACACACCACCACGTCAGGATCCCGCTCCACCAGCGTGAGTTCAGGGCGGGCGGCTACGATCGGGGCCAGCGACTGGGCATCCGCGCCGAACAGTGCCACCCGCAGGGCACCCTGGCCGGGGTTATCGGCATGACTGGAACCGGTCACGAAATGCTTCCTCCACGCGGTCCACGCTGGTTACCAGTATAACATACTCGGAAACGGCGCGTCCGGTTTTTCTGGTTTTTCCGTGCCGGACGCGCGCGCCGGCGCCCCTGGCGATGGAAGGGACGTTGCCGGGGTCATGGGGCGGGTGGGGTCGGGGGGATCGGGTCCGGCGGGGAGGACGAGGGGCGGCACGGCCCAGGCGCGTTGCTCGCGGGCCCGCCGGTCCAGCCAGCAGGCGAAGAAGGCGCAGCGGTCGGCGTCGATCACGTGGTCCGCGCCCTTGCTGTAGCGCGGCACGCCCCGGGCGTCGCACCGGAAGGTGTGGCCGGCGTACTGGACCTCCCGCTCCCCGTCCCGGGGCCAGCGGACCGCCCGGCACGCCATGGCCCGCTGGATCAGCTCGGTCATGAACTCCTTGGCGTGGCGCCGGGGACTGACGCCCGGGGCGGCGGGTCCCGTTTCGATCACCGAGCCGAACTCCACGGCGTGGAGCCGCCCGGCCAGGCCGGCCGCCCGGCGCAACAGGTGGTGGGCGGTGGCCAGCCCGCCCGCGCCGGCGTCCAGGGCGATCCGGGCGAACCGCCATTTTTCGTCCAGGGCCGCCAGCAGCCGGGACTGGGCGTCGTAGTCCAGTCCCCGGGCCTTCAGGCGGGCCCGGGCCACCATCACGCCGCCGGGTTCCTCCTCGTAGATCACCAGCTCGGAGGGATCCCGGGCGTAGCCGAGGTCGCCGCCCAGGAAATAGCGCCCGGGACGCCCGGGCCCGGGCAGGGTGTCCGGGTTGGGCTCCACCCGTTCCACGGCGACGACCACGGCGGGCAGGGCGGGATCGACGCAGTCCTGGTAGGCGTCCAGGGCAAAGACGGCGTTTTCCGGCTCGCCGTGTTCGCCCAGGACGCGGTGGACGTAGGCGGGGGCGTGGCGTCCGCCGTAGAGGTTGGCGAGTTCGGCGTCCTTTTCCGGGGTGTAGTCGGGGTTGAGGGTGCTGGGCCAGTGGTGGTGCTCGGCGGCGGGATCGTGGCACAGGCGGTAGAAGCCGTTGCGCAGGCCGTTGGGCACGCCGTAGACCCAGCGCCTGCCGCCGGTGTTGAGGGCCTGGTGGAGTTCGATCCAGGCGGCGTCGGTCATTTCCTGGGCCTCGTCGACGAGGATCCAGTCGACGTGCATGCCCTGGTAGTTGACGCCGCGGGGGCCGCTGACCCGCCCGCGCAGGATAAAGCCGTTCTCGAAGCGCAGGAACCAGGAGGGCTGGACGCGGCGCTCGAGCAGGGTTTCGGCCAGTTCGGGGACCTGCTGGACGCGGCCGCAGACGCGTCGCATGAGGGGCTCGAGGTGGTTGTGGCAGGGGGCGGTGATGAGCATCTCGCGCCCGGGCAGGGCGAGGGCGGCCCAGCAGGCGATGATCTCGATCTCGGAGGTCTTGCCGACGTCCCGGCCGTCGCGGTGGACCTTCCTGGGGGCGTTGGACTCGAGGGAGTCGACCTGGTAGGGCCGGGGCTCCCAGGGGTGGCCGTCGCGGTCGGTGAAGCATCGCCGGGCGAAGGCGACGCGGGACCGGAGCCAGTCGGGCAGGGCGGTATCGGGCAGGCACCGGTCCCGGGGCGGACCGGGCCGGGCGTCGGGTGCGGGTGCCGGGGTGAAGGGAACGATGTTCATGGTTGGGGCTCCTCCTGGGCCGGGGGAAGATTTCTCGCCGCGATGGAATGTAAGACCTGGGCGTATTCCACTTGAACGCACAACCGGTCATTTCGACGAACGTAGTGAGGAGAAATCTGCTGTCACGCCACTCCGGAAAAAGGTGTCATTTCGACGAACGCAGTGAGGAGAAATCTTTTGTGCCGCCTGGGCGGGAGGGAAAGATTTCTCGCTGCGCTCGAAATGACAGAGGGGGGCGAAATGACAGAACAGGGTATTCCCGCCTGGGAGAAGACATGCCCCCATGTATACAGGCATTCTGTTGCGCGGCGGGCAGGGTGAAGCGGGACGCATCGGTCCGGGGCGGATCGGGCCGGGCGTCGGGCCCGGACCCTGGGGCGAAGGGAACGATGTTCATGGTTCGGGATCCTCCTGGATCGGGAGAAACGGATCATCGGTACGGTTGGGGCCACTACAGGCACAGAGCATCCTCCAGGGTCGGGGGAAACGGGCGAGGCCGTTTCCCGGGGCATGGGGCCTTGCTGTCGGGCCCGCGCATCGTGTCGTCCTCCAGGTACGGGGCCTTGCGGTCTGGCCCGCGCGCCATGCCGTTCCCCCGGGTAATGGGGCAAGGGGGGGATGCCGTGGACCCAGCCGGGGAAAAGCCGGCATCGCGCGCAACAGGCCGTCATACGCTGTCATTTCGACGAACGCAGTGAGGAGAAATCTTTCGTTCCGCCTGGACGCAGGGAGGGAAGATTCCTCGCTGCGCTCGAAATGACAGGGAGGGGCGAAATGACCGAACGGGGTATTCCCGCCTGGGAGAGAAAATGCCCCCATATATAAGGGCATTCTGTTGCGCGGCAGGGAGGAGGGTCCGGTCAGGATGGCAGTCCCGGGTGCCTCCAGATAAAGACATACTGTCGCGCGGCAGGCGGGGGCGGCGGGGCGCGTGGTCCACGGCCTGGAACGGGGGTAAAAGGACTGGGGCCCGGTCCGGCGAGGGTACCGAACCGGGCCCCGGAAACTTCCGGAACCAGGGAGTCACGGGGGACTCACGAGCGCCGACGGCTCACCGAGGCGGCCAGCAGGGCCAGGCCCAGACCGGCCAGCAGCAGGTCACCGCCCGCCGAAATCAGCAGGTCCTTCACGAACAACCTCTTGACGCAACCGAAGCAGCCGCTGATCATCAGGTAGTTCTTCAGTTCGTCCAGCGTCAACTGGCCGTCACCGTCCGCGTCGATCAGGTCGAAGACGTCGATGGGCAGGTTCGGCATTGCCGCCAGCACTTCCTCCAGCGACAGGGTGTCATCGCCGTTGGTGTCCAGATCCTTGAACTTGTCGTGGATCTGCTTCATGATCTCGCGGTTGGTCGGCACCTTGTCCGGAGCGCCCAGCGACACCAGCAGGTTCACCGCCGCGCCACAACTCAGGGTCACACCTGCCGCCGGATACTGCCGGATCACCACGCCGGCCGCCACGGTGGTGCTGTACACCGGCTGTACCGTGCCGACTACCAGGCCCGCGCCTTCGATCGCCGCCGTCGCGGCCGATTGCGCCTGGCCTGTCACGTTCGGCACCACCGCCGGGCCCGCGGACACCACGAGATTCACCGCCGTGCCGGGCGCCACCGACGCGCCACCCGCCGGATCCTGGCTGATCACCTGGCCCGCGGGCACCGTGTCGCTGCACTGCGTCGTCACCGTGCCGACTACCAGGCCCGCGCCTTCGATCGCCGTCGTCGCGGCCGCCTGCGCCTGGCCCACCACGTTGGGCACTGTCACATTGCTTGTGCACGGACCCGTCGACACCACGAGGTTAACCGCCGTGCCGGGCGCCACCGACGCGCCACCCGCCGGATCCTGGCTGATCACGCTGCCCGCGGGCACCACGTCGTCGCACGTTTCGGTCACTGTGCTCACTTCAAGACCCGCGGCCGCGATCGCCGCTTCCGCGGATGCCTCGTCCAGTCCTACCACGTCCGGCACCGCTACCGGGCACGGACCCGAGGACACCACGAGGTTAACTGTGGTTCCTTCCGTAACCGCCGTCCCCGCAACCGGGTTCTGGCTGATCACACTGCCCGCGGCTACCGTGTCACTGCACTGTTCCGTAACCGTGCCGACATACAGTCCGGCCGCTGTGATCGCCGTCATCGCGGCAGCCTGCGTCAGGCCCACCACGTCCGGAACCACTGCGTTGCACGGACCCGTCGACACCACGAGGTCTACACTCGAACCAGGCGCCACCGACGCGCCACCCGCCGGATTCTGGCTGATCACGCTGCCCGCGGGCACCGTGTCACTGCACTGTTCCGTAATCTCGCCTACCACGAGGCCCGCGGCCGCGATCGCTGCTTCCGCGGACGCCTGGTCCTGGCCCACCACGTCCGGTACCGTCACCGGGCACGGACCCGAGGATACCACGAGGTTGACTGTGGATCCTTCCGTAACCACCGTCCCCGCAACCGGGTTCTGGCTGATCACACTGCCCGCCGGCACCGTATCACTGCACTGTTCCGTAACCGTGCCGACATACAGTCCGGCCGCTGTGATCGCCGTCATCGCGGCAGCCTGCGTCAGGCCCACCACGTCCGGAACCACTGCGTTGCACGGACCCGTCGACACCACGAGGTCTACACTCGAACCAGGCGCCACCGACGCGCCACCCGCCGGATTCTGGCTGATCACGCTGCCCGCGGGCACCGTGTCACTGCACTGTTCCGTAATCTCGCCTACCACGAGGCCCGCGGCCGCGATCGCTGCTTCCGCGGACGCCTGGTCCTGGCCCACCACGTCCGGTACCGTCACCGGGCACGGACCCGAGGACACCACGAGGCTAACCGTACTGCCGGGTGCTACCAGGCTACCACCCGCCGGACTCTGGCTGATCACGTTCCCAGCGGGTACCG